>VFQR01000077.1_pt1 | contig 240989 bp, 186 predicted proteins | sample 3512321 | NCBI WGS metagenome assembly VFQR01 (sample SAMN10412374, study PRJNA504923) | tailings metagenome | isolation source: Relicate 3 Philex TSF1 revegetated site | place: Philippines: Tuba, Benguet | collected 2017-08-29 | reverse complement strand
GTCATCACGCCCAACCCCAAGACCTCGGGCGGCGCGCGCTGGAACTACCTGGCCGCTTGGGCCTGGGCGCAGCGCCAATACGGCGGCGACGAAGCGCAGACCCGCGACTACATCCGTCGACTGTTCGGCAACGTGCCGGTGCTGGACACCGGCGCTCGCGGCGCGGTCACCACCTTCGCCCAGCGCGGCATCGGCGACGTGTTGCTGACCTGGGAGAACGAAGCCTTCCTCGCCCTGCGCGAGTTCCCCAACGCCGGCCTTGAGATCGTCGTGCCCAGCCTGTCGATCCTGGCTGAGCCGCCGGTGGCGGTGGTTGACCGCAACGTCGACCGCCGCGGCACCCGCGCCGTGGCCGAGGCCTACCTCAAGCACCTGTATTCGCCCGCCGCGCAGGCGCTGGCGGCCAAACACTTCTATCGCCCGCGTCTGCCCGAGCACGCGGCCGCCGAAGACCTCGCGCGTTTCGTGCAGACGGAGCTGGTCAGCATCGAAGCCGAGTTCGGCGGCTGGCAACAGGCCCAGGCCACCCACTTCGCCGAGGGCGGCGTGTTCGACCAGCTGTATGGCCAGTGAGGCGCTGACACTGCCCCTCCTCAAGCCGCGCCGGGCCCTGCCTGGCTTCGGCCTGAGTCTGGGCTACACCACGGTCTGGCTCAGCCTGATCGTGCTGATCCCGCTGTCGGCGGTGTTCCTGAAGGCCGCCGGCCTCGGGCTGGAGGGCTTCATCGCCAAGCTCTCGGATGGCCGCACCTTGGCTGCACTCAAGCTGAGCTTCGGCACCGCCCTGCTGGCCGCCGCGATCAGCACGGTCGCCGGCCTGCTGATCGCCTGGGTGCTGGAGCGCTACCGCTTTCCGGGTCGGCGCTTCTTCGATGCCCTGGTCGACCTGCCCTTCGCTCTGCCGACGGCTGTCGCCGGCATCGCGCTGACCGCGCTGTATGCGCCGAACGGCTGGATCGGACAGTGGCTGCAGCCGCTGGGCATCCAGGTCGCCTACACGCCGCTGGGCATTCTGCTGGCGCTGATCTTCGTCGGCCTGCCCTTCGTGGTGCGCACGGTGCAGCCGGTGCTGGCCGAAGCGGAACGCGAGCTGGAGGAAGCCGCCGCCACGCTGGGCGCCAATGCCTGGCAGACCGCGGTGAAGGTGATCCTGCCGAGCGTGCTGCCGGCGGCGATCGGCGGCTTCGCGCTGGCGTTCGCGCGCGGCGTCGGCGAGTACGGCTCGGTGATCTTCATCGCCGGCAACCTGCCCAAGGTGTCGGAGATCGCGCCGCTCTTGATCGTGATCCGGCTGGAGGAGTTCGACTACGCCGGCGCGGCCGCCATCGCCTGCGCGATGCTGCTGCTGAGCTTCGCCATCCTGTTGATCGTCAATCTGCTGCAGACTCGGGTGAGCCGCCGTGGACGCTGAGACCGCGCTGATGCATCCGCCCGCTGCCCTGCTGCGTGAGACTGCGCGCACGCCACGACCCGGTGAAATCGGTGCGCGCCTGGTCCGCGCCCTGCTGATCGCGCTCGCCCTGCTGCTGCTCATCGGCTTGATCCTGCTGCCGCTGATCGCCGTCTTCGCTGAAGCCCTGCGCCAGGGCCTGCCGACCTTCCTCGCCAGCTTCGAGGACCCCGACGCCTGGCACGCCATCCGCCTCACGCTCACCGTCGCCGCGATCGCGGTGCCGTTGAATACGGTGTTCGGCCTCGCTGCGGCTTGGCTGATCGCCAAGCACCGCTTCCGCGGCCGCAGCCTGCTGCAGAGCCTGATCGACCTGCCCTTCTCGGTGTCGCCGGTGGTCGCGGGCCTGGTCTTCGTGCTGATCTTCGGTGCGCAGGGCTGGGGGCTGGGGCCGTGGCTGGCCGACTACGGGATCAAGGTGCTGTTCTCGCTGCCCGGCCTGGTGCTGGCGACGGTCTTCGTGACCTTTCCCTTCGTCGCGCGCGAACTCATCCCGCTGATGGAGGAACAGGGCAAGGACGCCGAGGAGGCCGCGCTCAGCCTTGGCGCCAGCGGCTGGCAGACCTTCTGGAAAGTCACCCTGCCGAACGTCCGCTGGGCCCTGCTCTACGGCGTGCTGCTGTGCAATGCGCGGGCGATGGGCGAGTTCGGCGCGGTCAGCGTGGTCTCGGGCCACATCCGCGGCGAGACCAACACCCTGCCCCTGCAGGTCGAGATCCTCTACAACGAGTACGCCTTCAGCGCCGCGTTTGCGCTGGCCGCGGTGCTGGCCCTGCTCGCCCTGCTGACCCTCGCCGTCAAGACCTTCCTCGAATGGCGGCACGGCGACGAACTGGCCGCCAACCGCCGGCACTGAACCTTCTGCACGGATCGCCCCATGACCACCCATTCCGACCGCGGCGAAGCCCTGAGTCTTGAAGGCATCAGCAAGCGCTTCGGCGATTTCCAGGCGCTCAGCGACATCCATCTGCACATCGAACCCGGCGAGCTGGTCGCCCTGCTGGGGCCCTCGGGCTCGGGCAAGACCAGTCTGCTGCGCATCATTGCGGGCTTGGAGCAGGCCGATCGCGGGCGGCTGAAGTTCGGCGAGCGCGATGCCTCGCACCTGAGCGTTCAAGAGCGCCGCGTCGGCTTCGTGTTCCAGCACTACGCCCTGTTCAAGCACATGCGCGTGGCCGACAACATCGCCTTCGGTCTGAGCGTTCGCCCGCGCACCGAACGGCCGGCGGCAGCGGCCATCCGCGCGCGCGTCGAGCAGCTGCTGGAACTGGTGCAGCTGCCGGGGCTCGGCGATCGCTACCCCAGCCAACTCTCGGGCGGCCAGCGCCAGCGGGTGGCGCTGGCGCGCGCGCTGGCCATCGAGCCGCGCGTGCTGCTGCTCGACGAGCCCTTCGGCGCGCTGGATGCGCGCGTGCGCAAGGATCTGCGGCGCTGGCTGCGCGAGCTGCACCGCGAGACCGGCGTCACCACTGTGTTCGTCACCCACGACCAGGACGAGGCCCTGGAGCTGGCCGATCGCGTGGTACTGATGCAGGGCGGCCGGATCGAACAGATCGACACGCCAGAGCGCGCCTACCGTGAGCCGGCGTCGCCCTTTGTCTTCGAGTTCCTCGGCGAGGGTGCGCGCCTGCAGGCCGAGGCCCGCGCCGGGCGGCTGCTGCTGGATGGCATCGACATCGGCGCCGCGCAGACGCAGGCCAATGGCGAGGTGCGGCTGCACCTGCGGCCCGAGCATCTGGAGCTGCTCACCGAAGCCACCATTGATGCGGTGCCGGTGGAGCTGGTCGAACAGCACAGCAGCGGCCCGCGCAGCCGCCTGCGACTGAAGCTCGCCCGCAGCGGCCAGGCGCTGGAGCTGGACCTGCCGGCCGCCCGGCTGCCTCCACCGGGTGCTGCCCTGCATTTGCGCTGCACGCGCTGGCAGGTGTTCGCCTGATCGCGCTCTCCGCCAAACTCGATGGGATGGCGGAAAGGCTCAGGCCGCTGCCTGCAGCGGCCACATCCTTGGGATCGCGTACCAGCACAGCAGGCAGACGATCAGCTTGAGCGGCACGCCCACACGCAGGAAATCGGCAAATCGATAGCCACCGATCTGGTGCACATAGGTGTTGGTCTGGTAGGCCAGCGGCGAGGCGAATGAAGCGCTGGCGCCGAACAGCACCGCCACCACGAAGGGCCGTGGGTCCAGCCCCAGGTGCAGGCACAGCGGAATCACCACCGGTGCCAGCAGGGCCACGGCCGCACCATTGGTCAGCACCTCGGTCGCGAGGGTAGCGATCAGCAGGGTCAGGCCCAGCAGCAGCCAGGGCTCGACCCGCCCGGCGCTGCCCTCCAAGGCATCGGCCAGCAGGCCGACCGCGCCGCTGCCGACCAGGGCCTCGCCAATCGCCAGCATGCCGAACACCAGGCCAAGCGTGCGCAGCGAGGGTCGATTGAGCGGCTGGGTGCGCGAAATCGCGCCGCCCAGCATGACGATCAGCGCGGCCAGCACGGCCGCCTGTGGCAGGCTCAGCCAGCCGATCGCCGGCAGCGCGGCCGCAGCCAGCGCCAGCCAGGCCACCCACTGCCGGTGCGTGGCATGGCCGGCACGTTCGACCTGCAGCGGACCCAGCGCGGCCTCGCTGGCGAGCAGGCGCTCCAGCTCGGGGCGCGACCCACGCAGCAGCAGGCGGTCACCGATCTGCACCCGGTGCTTGGCCCAGTGCGCGCGCCCCTGCGCTGCCGAGAGCCCCAGCACTTCGATGCCATGGATGCGGTCCAGCCGCAGTCCCGCCAGCGGCAGCCCCAGCCAGCGCGACTGCGGCGGCACCCAGACTTCGACATCGATCGGAGCCGCGGCCCGATCGACCTGGCGAAGGTCGGCCTGCTCGATCCACCAGCGCGCCGGCGCCTCCAGCAGCAGACGGTCACCCGCACGCAGGCGCAGGTCGGCGATCAGGCTGATGCGGCCGGGCTCGTCGGCCGCGGACTGCGTATCGGCTTCACGCCGGCAGTCAAGGATGCTCACGCCGGCATGCCTCTGCAGGAATTCCAGCGCGGCAGTACCGACCAGCGGGTCACCGGCCGTGACGGCATGCTCGCCCAGCATCAGCCGTTCCGGCTCGTAGAGCTGGGCGCTGGGCGCGTCGCCGATCGGCATCAGACGCGGCCCGAACAGCGCGAGAAAGCCCACGCCACCGGCGGCGCACAGCAGGCCAAGCAGACTGAACTCGAACAGTCCGAAGCCGCCCAGACCGGCCTGCAGAAGACTCTCGCTGGCGATCAGGTTGACCGAGGAACCGACCAGGCTGAGACAGCCGCCGAGGCTGGCGAGGAAGACGATCGGCAGCAGCACGGGCTTGACGGAAATCCCGCTCTGCCGCGCCAGCGCGACCACCGCGGGCGCGGCCAGCACCACCATCGGCGTATTCGCCAGCACCGCTGAACCCAGGAGCACGCCGGCGTACAGATGCACCCAGGCGCGCCGCGGCTGGCGGCCGACCTGGGCCTTCAGGCGGCGCACGAAGCGGTCGATCAGGCCGGTGTGCTCCAGCGCCGCGGCCACCAGCATCATGCCGGTGATGATGATCAGGCCTGGGCTGCCGATCACGCCCATCAGGCCCGGGCCATCGAGCGCGCCACTGAGCAGCAGCACCGCCGCGCCGGCCAGCGCCGCACGATGCGGCGCCACCCGGTCGCTGGCCATCGCCGCGAACACCAGCGCGGCGACGAGCAGGCTCAGGACGAGCGCCGCGCTCACGAGACGGTGTTCCCGCGCTTCAATTTCCTCACCCGGCGGGAGTACCCTGCGCGGGCTGTCGATTGCTGGAACACGCCATGCTCTCCATGAAGGCCAAGTACGCCCTGCGCGCCCTCTGCACCCTGGCCGAACCCGGGCGCGGCCTGACGCCGGCAAGGGTGCTGGCCGCCGAAGCCATGGTGCCCGAGAAGTTCCTCGAAGCGATCCTGGTCGAGCTCCGCAACGCCGGCTTCGTGCAGAGCAAGCGCGGACTGCTGGGCGGCCACAGCCTTGCGCGGCCGGCGGATGAGATCCTGCTCGGCGACGTGATCCGCTGCATCGATGGACCCATTGCCCCGCTGCGCTGCGCCAGCGTCAGTGCCTACGCGCCCTGCGAGGACTGTCCCGACCCCGGCAACTGCGCGATCCGCGATCTGATGGCGGACGTGCGGGTGGCGATGTGCGAAGTGCTGGATCGGCGCAGCCTGGCCGAGCTCGCCAGCCGCGCACGTCTGGGGCAGGAATCCCTGCTGGTCTGAGGCTTCGCCCCTAAACCACTGATCTGAAAACACTTGTGGCCTGCTCCCCGGGGGCACCTTGGGCACTGGCCAAATATCCTACTCAAATGATAGAACTTTAACCGCAGGCAAACGCCGGACTAACCCGGCCGGGACTAGCGTCAGCACGCGCCACCCCACAGGAGCACGACGATGAGCCGCAGACTGCAGCCCGAATTCCGCAGCGCCACGCCCGCGCCGACCGCCAACAGCCTGTGCCACGAGGTCGCCCTCGCGAGCCTGATCGCGCGCATCCGCGCGGCCTGGCTGGAGCCTGCGTCCCCGATGCGCGATCAGCAGCTCAGTCGCGCGCTGATCGACTTCTGCGTCGACAGCCCTCTGCCGGCGGGCCTCGGCCATTCCGACCCCGATGCCTACCGGCGCGTGGAGCTCGAACGGGACATGCGCCAGGGCTGGCGGCTGATGGCCATGGTCTGGGCCCCGGGCCAGCGCAGCAGCCTGCACAGCCACGGCGGCCGCCCGGCGCACGAGGCGATCTGGCGCGGCGCGCTGACGGTCGAGCACTTCGAATCGACGCCGCTGGCCGAGGAGCGCCTCCTGCTATGCCTGCTGGCACGCGACATCCTGCACGCCGGTGACGCACAAGTGTCGCCGCGCTTCCACGAGGACATCCACCGCTGCAGCAACGACGGCGACGAGGTCTGCGTCAGCCTGCATCTGCTTCCGTTTGAGTCACCCCCGCAGCGCGACTTCGAGCTGTGCAGCGACGGCGCATTTCGCATCGTCGATGCAGCTTTGGAACACCACGAAACCCTTCACGTCTGAGCCACCGCAGGGACCCGCCATGCATCTCGCCATCGTCGGCGCCGGCTTCTCCGGCATCGCCCTGCTCTACCAGCTGATCGAACAGCGCGCGCCGCTCGGTCGCGTCAGCCTGGTCGGCAGCGGCCCGGATTTCGCGCGCGGCCGCGCCTACGCGACCTCGGGCGATCTGCACCTGCTCAACGTGCGCGCCGCCGACATGGGGCTGAAGCCCGATGCACCGGGCGACTTCGCCGACTGGCTGGAACTGGGCGGCAGCAACCGCGAGGCCTTCCTGCCGCGCAGCCTCTACGGCGACTACCTCTACCAGCGCATGAACGAGGCGCTGTTGCGCGCGCCCTTCGCGATCGAGTGCGTGCGCGCCACCGCGCAAACGCTGACGCCCACCGGCGCCGGCTTCCGCATCGCGCTGGACGGCGAGCGGCGGCTGCACGCCGACCGCGTCGTGCTGGCGCTGGGCAGCCTGCCGCCGCAGCCGCTGCCCGGGCTGGCCGCAGCCCTGCGGCGCAGCCATGCCTATGTCGAAGATCCGTGGGCGCCCAACGCGCTGGACGGCGTGGCGGCCGATGCCGACGTGCTGATCGTCGGCACCGGGCTGACCTGCTTCGATCTGCTGCAGACCCTGCAGGCGCGCGGCCATCGCGGCCGTGTGCGCGCCATCAGCCGCCATGGCCTCACGCCGCAGCCGCAAACCCTGCGCCAGGCCGCGCCGGCAGCGCTGAGCGAGGCGCTGCTGGCACAGATCCATTGCCCGGACCTGCGCGGCCTGGTGCGCGCACTGCGCACCGCCTGCGCGCAGGCCAGCGACTGGCGGCCGGTGCTGGATGCGCTGCGCCCGCATCTGACGCGTCTATGGCGCGGCCTCGGCCAGAGCGAGCGCGCGCGCGTCATGCGGCACCTGCGCAGCTACTGGGAAGTGCATCGGCACCGCCTGCCGCTGCAGAGCCACACCCAGCTGCAGGAGTGGCAGCTCAGCGGCTGGCTACACGTGGAGGCAGCGCGACTGGAAAGCGCCGAACTGAAGGGCGGGCGCGTGCACGCGCGACTGCGGGCGCGCGGCACCGAGGCCTCGACGCCGCACGTCTGCGATGTGCTGATCCGCGCGACCGGCCTCGACACCGATGTCGCCCGCACACCCGAGCCACTGGTTCGGCAGCTGTACGACGATGGCTGGCTGAGCGCGGATCCGCTGGGCCTGGGCTTCAAGTGCGACGGCGGCTTCGGCCTGCTGAACCGACTGAACCGTCGCGCCGAAGGCCTGTACGCGCTCGGGCCGCTGCTGCGCGGCGAGTACTGGGAAATGACCGCCGTACCCGAGCTGCGCGCCGCGGCGAAGGCGCTGGCCACCGAGCTCGCGGCCGTCGCGCTGGAGGAAACCTCGCGACAGCGGCCGCTGCTGCACGCGATCTGAGCACGGCGATGCGCTGATTGCGTTATCCGACGCTGCACCCTCGACGCGTGGTGACGCTGACACGGCCAGCACGCAGGGCGCTGGAACATGGCATCGTTCCGCTTCGCTCCCTGTGGCCCTCGGATCCTGCAGATGTCCGCATCGCTTTCGAGCCCTCGCGTCGCCGCCCGTCGACTCGCCGCTGGCCTGTGGCTTGCGCTGGCAGCTGCAGGCGCAGCAGGAGCAACGGCCGCATCTGCCGCCACCTCTGCATCCAAGCCTGACATCGCCGTGCAGGCGGATGCCGACCTGCGCCTGCAGGCCCTGCCCTGGCGCGTCGATCAGCGCAGCGTTGCACCCGCGAGCGCTGAGGCTGCGACGTCGATCGCGCTGGGCTTCCTGGGATCTTCCGCGGCGATCACTGCCGTTCCGGGCGCCGACCAGCTGCGGCGCATCGACGCGCAGCGCCTGCGCAGCGGCGCCTGGCTGCTGCGCTTCGCACCCTATCGCGAGGGCATCGAGATCTTCGGCGAGCGCCTCAGCCTGCTGATCGATGCCGAGGGCCGCGTGCGCGCCAGCACTGGCGGCGGCCGCGGCGGGTCGGGTGATCGATCGGGCGCACCCGCGAACTGGACGCTGCCGGCCAGCGAGGCCGCCTCACGGGCGCTGGGTCCCTGGGGCTTCGATGCGGACCAGCTGTCCGTGGCGTGGCAGCCAGTGGCCGAGACAGGCCGCGGCCGCGGCGCATTCCAGCGCCTGGAGTTGGCCCTGATGCTGCGGCGCGGCCCGAGCGGCGCTGAGCTCACCGAGCCGGCACGCACCAAGCCCGTGTGGTTCCGTCACCGCGGACAGCTGCGCCCGGCCTGGTACGTCGAGACCGCCGTGCGGCCCGCGCAAGGGCCGCTGCGCAGCGAACATCACGCTGCGATCGTCGATGCCGGCGACGGCGCCCTGCATCTGCGCCAGTCGCTGTCGGCGCACGCCAGCTTCCTCTGGCAGACCTATGCCGAAACCACGGGCGACAAGCGACCGCAGCCGGGGCCGCAGGACCGTGCCGACATGCCGCATCCCACCGCCCTGCCCGATGGTTTCTCGCCGGTACTGGTCGAGCCGGCCCGCGTCGAGCTGGCGCAGGCGCCGCTGGCCAGCGTCTGGCCGGGCGTCGAGTTCAGCGACCCCTGGCTGCGCGTGCGCGACTTCGAGACACGCGGCAACAACGTCGACGCCTACGCCGACCTCAATCCACCGGACGGCTTCAGCGAGGGCGATCTCCGCGCCCAGCTCAGCGCCCCGCTGAGCTTCGCACCGGGCTATTCACTGCAGCTGCCGCCGGATTTCGACAAGCCGCAGATCGAGGCGGGCGTCGTCAACGCCTTCTACCTCACCAACTACCTGCACGACTGGTTCTACCCCGCCGGTTTCGACGAGGCGGCCGGCAATGCGCAGATGTCGAACTTCGACCGCGGCGGGCTGGAGTTCGACGAGATGCGGGTGGAAACCCTCGACTTCTCGGGCGTGGACAACGCCAACATGGTCACGCCGGCCGATGGTGCTTCCCCAAGGCTGCAGCTGTTCCGCTTCCGCGGACCACAGATCGCTGCGCTGCAGGTGGCCACGCAGACGCCGCTGCGCGTGCAGACCGCGCGGTTCGGGCCGCAGGAGTATCAGCTCACCGCGGCGCTGGCGCTGGCTGACGACGGCAGTGGCGAGCCGCGCGACGGCTGCCAGCCGCTGCAGGGCAACCATGCCGGCCAGGCCGTGCTGATCGAACGCGGCAGCTGCACGTTCGCGCAGAAGGCCCTGAACGCGCAGGCGGCGGGGGCCGCGGCCGCACTGATCTACGAAAGCGAGCCTGCGGGCTGGCCGAGCATGGACGGCGATGCGCAGGGTCTGAACATTCCGGCGCAGGGGCTGAGCCAGGCGGATGCACATGCGCTGATCGAGCAGCTGGCGCAGGCGCCTTTGACCGTCACCCTGCGCGCCGAGCGGCTGCCGGATCGCGACGCGGCCATGGACGCAGCCATCGTCGCCCACGAGTGGGGCCACTTCATCAGCAGTCGCCTGATCGGCGACGGCGCGGGCCTGTCCAGCCACCAGTCGCGCGCGATGGGCGAAGGCTGGGCAGACTTCCACGCCCTGCTGCTGCTGGTGCGCGCCGAGGATGCACAGACCGCAGCAGGCGCCGACTTCGCCGGCAGCTATGGGCTGATGAACTTCGTCAGCGCCGGACGCATGCCGAGCTTCAGCCCCAATGCCAGCTACTTCGGCATCCGCCGCTTCCCCTACTCGACCCGCCGCGCGATCAACCCGCTGGAGTTCCAGCACATCGCCAGCAACGCCCAGCTGCCGAGCGGCGCGCCACGCACGCCGGCCGAGCTGTCCAGCGACAACTCCTCGGTGCACAACGCCGGCGAGGTCTGGGCCAGCATGCTCTGGGACTGCTATGCCGGGCTGCTGCGCGAGACGCTGCCGCCCAAGCCACGCTACGACTTCTTCGAAGCGCAGCGGCGCATGAGCGAGTATCTCGTTGCCGCCTACAAGCTCACCCCCAACGCGCCCACCTACACCGAAGCGCGCGACGCCCTGCTGGTGGTGATGGCGGCGTCCGATCTCGACGACCTGCGCATCTGCGGGACCACTTTCGCCGCCCGCGGCGCCGGCCTGCGCGCGAAGGCGCCGAGCCGCCTGAGCCTGACCCTGCAGGGCGTGCAGCCCAGCCTTGTGGACGGCGGCGATCTCAAGGTCGACGCCATTGAGCTGATCGAGGCCGACAGCTGCGACGGCGACGGTGTGCTCGACCCCGGCGAGACCGGCACCCTGCGCCTCACCCTGCGCAACTCGGGCACCCAGTCGCTGGCCGACAGCGAGGTCGTGGTCAGTGCAGGCGCGAGCCGGCTGGTGTTCACGCAAGGCCATCAGCGTCCACTGCCGCCGATCCGACCGCAGCAGCAGGTACAGGTCGAGTTCGCGGTCGCACTCGATCGCGGCAGCGGCCTGCAGGCGATCTCCGTCGATGCGGTGCCCGATGATCCGGCGATTGGCTTTGCGACCGGCGAGCCGCGCTCGGAGGATTTCGCCGTCGACTTCGACCTGCGCGATTTCGTCAGCCGCAGCGACGGCTTCGACAGCCCGCGCCTGGTGTGGACGCCGTCGCAGGACGAAGGCCTGGACGCCGAGCTCGTCGGTTGGCGGCGGCGCGCGCTCGACGCCCTCGAATGGGTGCTGCATGGGCCGGACTTCGGCACCGAGGGACAGGCCTGGGCGGAGTCGCCGCCGCTGGTGGTCAGCACGAGCACGGACTTCAGCGTCGAGTTCAACGCGCGCTACAGCTTCGAGGCCGACAACAGCTCCTCCTACGACGGTGGCGTGGTCGAGATCAGCCTCGACGACGGCCAGACCTGGCAGGACGTGTCGACGCGGGGCGTGCTCAGCCCGGCCTACGGCGGCGAACTGTCCGACTGCTGCGACAACCCGCTGGCCGGGCGTGCGGCCTTTGTCGGCAACAGTCCCGGCTGGCCGACTGCCTTCACCCCGCACCGCATCGACTTCGGGCGCAGCCTCGAAGGCCAGCAGGTGCGCCTGCGCTTCCTGGTCGCCACCGACGCAGCGGTGTCGGCGCCGGGCTGGGAAATCGACGAGGTGCGGGCCATCGGCATCGACAACACGCCGTTCCCGCAGCGCGTGCCGCAGGCCACCGCGTGTACCCTGAGCGGCCGTTTCAGCGATGGCTTTGAGGAGCGCCCCTGATGAATGCGAACGCATCGACGCGTCGATTGCGCCCCGAGCTCTGGCTGCTGGCCGTGGCCTGCGTGCTGCTCGCGGCCCAGGCCGGCTTCCATCTGCTCGCCTATCCGCGACTGGACCAGGGCCTGATCGACTTGAGCGCGGTCGGCGCCGAGCAGCCCCTGCCAAGCTTCGATGTGCTGCGCGGGGCCTGGATCCTGTATGCCGTGCACCTGCTGATCGCCTCGCTGCTGTGCGCAGCCTGCGCGCTGGCGCCGCGCCTGTTCGGTCGCGGCCTGCGCATCGCCCTGGTGGTCTGGCTGGGTCTGGACACGCTGCTGCTGTTCTACTTCGTCGGCCCGTTCCTGGGCAGCGTGCTGATGGCGATCAGTGCGAGTGCGGTGGCCGCGGCGGCGCTGCTGCCGGCGCAGCGGGACGAGTCGTAGGGTGGGCCCTGGCCCACCGTGGGCTTGAACGCCGCGCACGCATGGATCCGGCGAGGTTGCAGGCTACGGTGGGCCAGGGCCCACCCTATGAATCGCGGTGATGTGGGAGGGCATCGCGCATCCCGGTCTGCCCACATTCTGGGCCGGCAATGCCCACCCGATCTTCCGCAGACCATTGGGTGGGCCCTGGCCCACCATGAGCCCAACGCCCGCCTCACTTCGCTGCTTGCACATCGAGTCGCGATGTCCTCCAGCGCCGGCCCACATGGATGGGGGCTGCGCCCGCCATGCGCTCAAGGCCCACCGGCAGCTTCGGCCGCGCTCCACCGCCCCAAGCCGCGCTTCGAGGCCACATGCTCGCTCCGCATTGATGCCGGATGACGGAAACTTCGCACCTGCATCTTCGCGACATCGCCCGGCCCTGATGCTTCACACCGATAACGACCGCCCATGCCCGACATCCTGATCCTCTACTACAGCCGCAGCGGCAGCGTGGCCCAGCTCGCCCGGCAGATCGCGCGCGGCGTCGATGAAGTGCCGGGCATGTCGGCGCGGCTGCGCACGGTGCCGCCGGTCGCGCCCGTCACCCAAACGGCCGCCCCGCCCGAACCCGAGGACGGCGCGCCCTACGTCGAGCGGTCCGATCTCTCCGAGTGCGCGGGCCTGATCCTCGGCAGCCCGACCCGCTTCGGCAACATGGCCGCGCCGCTCAAGCACTTTCTCGATTCGCTGGGCGCCGAATGGGCCTCGGGCACCCTGGTCGGCAAGCCGGCTGCGGTGTTCACCTCGACCGCCTCGATGCACGGTGGCCAGGAATCGACCCTGCTGAGCATGCTGGTCCCGCTGCTGCACCACGGCATGCTGATCACCGGCATCCCCTTCACCGAGGCCGCGCTCAGCACCACCACCACCGGCGGCACGCCCTACGGGGCCAGCCACTGGACCGGACACGAGGGCCACACCCATCCCAGCGAGGACGAGCGCCAGCTGGCGCGCGCGCTGGGTCGACGCGTCGCGCAGATCGCACAGAAGCTCGGAGCCGGCGCATGAGTCTCGAGTCCGCCAACCCCAACCTGTTCGACGAGAACGCAAGCCCGGTGCCCGACCACGTCGGCCGCAGCGCCTGGCGCATCGGCGTGGTGCTTCTGTGGCTGCTGATCGCCCTGCAGCTGGCCTGGTACCTGGTGCTGCTGCCGCCGGCGCGGGTCAGCCCCTGGCTGCCGCTGGGCTTGCTCGGCCTGCCGCTGCTGATCCCGGCGCTGTGCGCGCTGGCGAAGATGAAGAAGGCCCTGTTCTGGGCCGGCTTCATCGCCATGTTCCACTTCACCCACGGGGTGATGGAGGCCTGGACCGTGCCGGCCGCGCTGTGGCCAGGGCTGATCGAAGCGACACTCGCGGCGGGCGTCTGCTGTGCTGCGGCCTGGCACGGGCTGTCGCGGCGCATCTACTGGCGCAAGCTGGTGAACGCCGCGAGCGAAGAGGCAGGAGCCTGAGGCCAGCCCGTATAATTCGCGGCTTCTCCGCGTCAAACGGCCTCGCCATGGACCAGCTCTGCATCGTCACCACCGGCGGCACGATCGACAAGATCTACTTCGACGACAAGTCGGACTACCAGATCGGCGACCCGCAGATCGGCCGCATCCTCGAAGAGCTTGGCGTGACCTTCCGCTTCACGGTGATCCCGATCCTGCGCAAGGACAGCCTTCACCTCACCGACGAGGACCGCGCCCTGGTCAAGCAGACCATCCTCGCCCAGCCGGCCAAGCACGTGCTGGTCACCCACGGCACCGACAGCATGGTCGAGACCGGCCGCGTGCTGGCCGACATCCCGGACAAGACCATCGTCATGACCGGCGCGCTGAACCCGGCGCGCTTCCGCGGCTCGGACGCCGAGTTCAACATCGGCACCGCGGTTGGCGCCGTGCAGTGCCTGCCGCCGGGCGTCTACATCGCCATGAACGGACGCATCTGGGACCCGGCGAAGGTGCGCAAGAATGTGGCAGCCAATCGGTTCGAAGCGGCTTGAGGGTGAGGCTCCAGCGCAGAGGATCGAGCGGAACCGAAGCGCTTTCCATGCTCGCGTACGGTGGCTGGCATGACTTGCTGCCTTCAGGCTTCGTCATCCCCGCGAATGCGGGGATCCAGTGCCTCGGCGTGCGCGGCGAGGATGTCTGGGCCCCCGCCTCCGCGGGGGCGACGACGCACGCTGCGGCGTCACTCGGGGCTGTCCTTCCGGCTCTCGCAGTTTCCGGCCTCACGCCTCGGCCTCGCTCGTCACACCGCTCGTCATTGGCCCGTAAGCGAATCGACACTGGCCGCCTGAATATCGCCGCGTATCGCAGCGCGCCCGCCCCCTCCCGCTGAAGGCCCGCCATGGCAGACAACAGCCGCCAGGACAAAGCCGCACGCCAGCTGAGGCTGCTCTCGGAGGCGCTGGATTCCGGCCGCCTCGGGCCGGTGCGGCGGATGGTCAACACCTTGACCCCGGCCGAGATCGGCAACCTGCTGGAGTCGCTGCCGCCGGACAAGCGCATCATCGTCTGGGGCCTGGTCGACGCCGAGGACGACGGCGAGGTGCTGGTCCACGTCGGCGACGAGGTGCGCGAGAGCCTGCTCGCGGCCATGGACCCCGACGAGATCGTCGCCGCCGCCGAGTCGCTCGACATCGACGACCTCGCCGACCTCATGGAGGACCTGCCCGACCAGGTCATCGACGAGGTCCTGAAGTCGATGGACCGGGAGAACCGCGAGCGCCTCGAACAGGTGCTCTCCTATCCCGAGGACAGCGCCGGCCGCCTGATGAACCCGGACGTCATCACGGTGCGTGCCGACGTCACCATCGACGTGGTGCTGCGCTACCTGCGCCTGCGCGGCGAGATGCCGGACAACACCGACCACCTCTACGTGGTCAGCCGCCGCCACCAGTACCTGGGCCGCATTCCGCTGACCGCCCTGCTGCTGTCCGAACCCTCGCGCCCGATCAACCAGCTGATGGACGAGGACGACCATCCGGCGATTCCGGTCGACACGCTCACTGCCGAGGTCGCCCGCCAGTTCGAGGACCACGACTGGATCTCGGCACCGGTGGTCGACGAGAACAACATCCTGGTCGGCCGCATCACCATCGACGACGTCGTCGACATCATCCGCGAGCAGGCCGAGCATCAGGCCCTGTCGGCGGCCGGCCTCGACGAGGACGAGGACATGTTCAGCCCGGTCCTGCGCGCCGCGCCGCGGCGCATGATCTGGCTGGGCATCAACCTGCTGACGGCGTTTCTGGCGGCCAGCGTGGTCGGCCGCTTCGAGGAGACCATCGAGAAGGTCGTGGCGCTGGCCGTGCTGATGCCGATCGTCGCCGGCATGGGCGGCAATGCCGGCACCCAGGTGCTGGCGCTGATGATCCGCGGCCTCGCACTCGGCCAGGTCGGCGCCAGCAATGTGCGCACCCTGATCTGGAAGGAAATCCGCGTCGCTCTGCTGAACGGCGTCTGCCTGGGCCTGCTGCTGGCCGGCGCGGTCTGGCTGTGGTTCGCCGACCCGGCGCTGTCGGCGGTCATCTTTGCCGCGCTGGTGATCAACCTGAGCGCGGCCAGCCTCGCCGGCGTGGCCGTGCCGCTGACCCTGAAGCGCCTCGGCTTCGACCCGGCGCTGGCCAGCGCGATCTTCCTGACCACGGTCACCGACGTGTTCGGCTTCTTCGCCTTCCTCGGCCTCGGCACCCTGATCCTGCTGTAGCGGCAGGGCCCGCTGCAGCGACGCGCGGGCCGTTCAAGGCGCAGCCCGCAGGTGCGCGCCTCAGGCCGAAGCCGCCTCGCGCCGGCGGTGCAGCACCGAGGACCAGATCGACAGGGCGATCAGCACCACGCCGGCAAGCCCGGTGAACACCTCGGGGATGTGGTGGAAGGTGCTGACCAGCATCAGCACCGCGAGGATGCCGATCGCGTAGTGGGCGCCGTGTTCGAGGTAGATGAACTTGTCCAGCGTGCCGCGGTTGACCAGGTGCACGGTCATCGAGCGCACGAACATCGCGCCGATGGCGAGGCCCAGCATGATGATCACCACGTCCTGGGTGATCGCGAACGCGCCGATCACGCCGTCGAAGGAGAACGAGGCGTCCAGCACTTCGAGGTAGATGAAGCCGGCCGCCCCCGAGCGACGCACGGTCTCCACCGCCGCCGCACCCTCCTCGGGGCTCTCGAAGAAGGCGTCGAGGCTGCCCACGCCGACGTAGAGCAGGATGCCCCAGGCGCCGGCCACCAGCGCATCCATGCGGGCTTCCGCCGGCAGGAAACCCTGCAGCGCCAGCAGAGCCAGGATGGCGAGACCGACATTGATCGAATCCGCGCGCCCGATCGCCGACAGGCGGCGCTCCAGCGGGCCGAACCAATGGGTGTCCTTGTCGGCGTCGATCAGGAAGTTCAGGAACACCAGCAGCAGGAACATGCCGCCGAAGGCCGCGATCGGCACGTGGCTTTCCATCAGGTGCCGTGAGTACTCCTCGGGCGACTCCAGCGCCATGTCGATCACTTCCAGCGAGCCGAGGCCCGTGGCCACGGCGACGATCACGATCGGGAATACGAGCCGCATGCCGAACACCGCGATCAGGATGCCGACGGTGAGGAACATCTGCCGCCACCACTCGTCCATGTCGCGCAGCACGCGCGCGTTCACCACCGCGTTGTCGAAGGACAGGCTGACTTCGAGGATGCCGAGGATGACCGTGATCAGCAGCGCGGCCCACAGGCCATCAGCGGTGTGCGCGCCCCACCAGGCGGCAAGCCCGAGGCAGATCGCGGTGACCAGGAAGGAGTAGCGGAAATCTTTCACGGATGCGGCCGGCAGCGGCGAAGGGTGGCGGATTCTACCTGCCGGCCGGCTGGAGCGCCGCAGACGGCTTGACCTTGCCACAGTGTCAAGCTGCAGCCTGCGGCCCAGGCCCTCCAGGACTCTCCGAATGGACAGCACTTCCCAGACCACGCCCGTCCCCAGGCTGCGACTGTCGATCGAGGGCATGCGCTGCGCCTCCTGCGCTGGCAGGGTCGAGAAAGCCCTTGCCGCGGTGCCGGGCGTGCTCGACGCCAGCGTCAACCTGGCCACCGACAGCGCCAGCGTCGAGACCGACGGCAGCGTCGGCGCAGCAGCGCTGGTCGAGGCGCTGCGGCGCGCGGGCTACGCCACCGCCATCGATGAGCTCGCATTGAGCGTGCTCGGCATGAGCTGCGCCTCCTGCGTCGGCCGCATCGAGAAGGCGCTGTCGCACACGCCCGGTGTGGTCGAGGCCAGCGTCAATCTCGCCACCGAGACCGCGCACCTGCGGGTGCTGGCCGGCACACCGGTCGACGCCCTGCTGGCGGCGGTCAGGCAGGCGGGCTACCGGGCCGAGCTGCCGACCGGGCCGCACGCGGCCGAAGCAGTGAGTGCAGCTTCCGTGGCGCCGGATGCAGACGAGCCCGCGAAGCACATGACTGACGATTCCACGGTGGCGCCGCACGGCAGGACTGCGCCGTCGACCTCACGCACCCAGGCGGCCGAGCGTGAACGTCGACATCTGCTGTTGGCTGCGCTGCTCTCGCTGCCGCTGGTGCTGCCGATGCTGGGCATGCCCTTCGGCCAGCACTGGGCCCTGCCCGGCTGGTGGCAGCTGGCCCTGGCCACGCCGGTGCAGTTCTGGCTGGGCGCGCGCTTCTATCGTGCGGGCTGGGGCGCGCTGCGCGCCGGCACCGGCAACATGGACCTGCTGGTCGCGCTGGGCACCTCGGCCGGCTACGGCCTCAGCGTCTACCACCTGCTGTTCACCCGCCCGCACCACGGTGAGCCACCGCTGTATTTCGAAGCCTCGGCGGTGATCATCAGCCTGATCCTGATGGGCAAGTGGCTGGAGGCGCGGGCCAAGCGTCAGACCACCGAAGCCATCCGCGCCCTGCAGGCCCTGCGCCCCGCCACCGCACGCGTGCGCGACGCCGACGGCAGCGAGCGCGAGCGGCCGATCGGTGAGGTCGGTGTCGGCGACGTGGTGCTGGTGCTGCCCGGCGAGCGCATCGCCGTCGACGGTGAAGTCATCGAAGGCCGCAGCCATGCCGACGAGTCCCTGCTCAGCGGCGAGTCGCTGCCGGTGGCCAAGCAGCGCGGCGATCGCGTCACCGGCGGCGCGGTCAACGCCGAAGGCCGGCTGCTGGTGCGGACGACGGCCGTAGGCGCCGAGTCGGCGCTGGCGCGGATCATCCGCCTGGTCGAGGACGCACAGGCGAAGAAGGCGCCGATCCAGCGCATCGTCGACCGGGTCAGCGCGGTGTTCGTGCCGGTGGTCGTGCTGGTCGCGCTCGCCACCCTGCTCGGCTGGGGCTTCGCCAGCGGCGACTGGACCCGGGCCACGCTCAACGCCGTCGCCGTGCTGGTGATCGCCTGTCCCTGTGCGCTGGGCCTGGCCACGCCGACCGCGATCATGGCCGGCACCGGCGTGGCCGCGCGCGCCGGCATCCTGATCAAGGACGCCGAAGCCCTGGAAACCACCCGCAGCCTGCGCATCATCGCGTTCGACAAGACCGGCACGCTCACCGCTGGCCGGCCCGAGCTGGCGGCCCTGCACGCCGCCGAGGGCGACGAGCGCGCGCTGCTGCGGCAGGCGGCCGCCCTGCAGCAGGGCAGCGAGCACCCGCTGGCCCGCGCCGTGCTCACGGCGCAGGTGCAGCGCGGCGAGCTTCCCGAGCCCGCCGAGGCGATCCGCGCGCTGCAGGGGCGCGGCATCGAAGGCCGCATCGAGGGGCAGCGCTTCGCGCTCGGCAGCACGCGCCTGATGCGGGAACTGGGCGTCGAACTCGGCGCGCTGGCTGCGATCGGCGAGACCGAGGCCGCGCAGGGGCGCTCGGTGTCCTGGCTGGCCCGCGAGCAGACAGACGGCTGGCGGCTGCAAGGCCTGCTGGCCTTCGGCGATCCGCCGCGGGCGGAAGCCGCCGAGGCGGTTCGCGCCCTGCAGTCGATGGGCCTGCGCACGCTGATGCTGTCGGGCGACAACCGCGGCGCCGCGCTGGCGGTGGCGCGCGCGCTCGGCATCGCCGAGGCCGAGGTCGAGGCGGAAGTGCTGCCCGCCGACAAGGCCGAGCGCGTGCGCGCACTGGCCGCGCAGGGCCGCGTCGGCATGGTCGGCGACGGTGTCAACGACGCACCCGCGCTGGCCGCCGCCGACGTCGGCTTCGCGATGGGCGGCGGCACCGACGTGGCCATGCACGCAGCCGGCATCACCCTGATGCGCAGCGACCCGCGGCTGGTGGCCGATGCGATCGACATCTCGCGCCGCACCACCCGCAAGATCCACCAGAACCTGTTCTGGGCCTTTATCTACAACGTGGTCGGGATTCCGCTGGCGGCGGCCGGGCTGCTGAACCCGGTGGTGGCCGGTGCCGCCATGGCCCTGTCCAGCGTCAGCGTGGTCGCCAACACCCTGCTGCTGCGGCGCTGGTCGCCACGCGCGCGCCGCTGAAGGAGAGTCCACATGTCCGCCAGGCAATCGCGCCCCGAACTCGCCAAAGCCAGAGCCGAGGGCCTGCTGGAGATCAGCGAAGCCGCCGCCGCCAGCGGCGTCAGCGCCAAGCGCATCCGCCACTACGAGGCCATTGGTCTGATGCCCTCGGCGCAGCGCAGCGTCGCCAACTATCGCCTGTACTCCGAAGCAGACCTGCACCGCCTGCGCTTCATCCAGCGCGCGCGCAGCCTCGGCTTCGACATGGCGCGCATCCGCACCCTGCTCGGCCTGTGGGAAGACCCCGGGCGCAGCAGCGCGGAAGTGAAGCGCGAGGTGCAGTCGCATATCGACGCGCTGCAGGCGCAGATCCGCAGCCTGCAGGCCATGCAGCAGAGCCTGCAGCAGCTCGCCCGCCACTGCCACGGCGACCAGCGCCCGGACTGTCCGATCCTCGAAGAACTCGCCGGCAGCTGAGATCGGCGGGCAGCGCTTCAGCCGCCCGCGCGACTGCAGCCGGGTGGACGTGCCGGCTCCCCGCACAGGCGCGCGCGCAGCGCGGACAGCGTCTCCGCATGGGCCTCGGCGAGCTCGGCATCGGCCTCGATCAGCACTTCGGCTTCCAGCAGCCGCGCATCCGCCTCGGCCACCCGCTGCAGGGCCAGCAGGGCCTCGGCCCACAGGCCAAGCGCGCGCACCCGCGCGGAGCGGCTGCCGGCGCCCAGCCGCTGTGCCATCGCCGCGGCCCGCGCTGCGAGCGCCTCGGCCTCGACCGGGTCGCCAAAGCGCAGGCGGTGCCGCCCGAGGCTGAGCACGCCGCCCAGCACCAGAGGATGGTCGCCGGCGAACACCGATTCGCGCATGGCCAGGGACTGCCGCAACAAGTTCAGCGCCTGCTCGGAGTCGCCGCGATCGATCGCCAGCAGGGCGCGATTGTTCAGCAGGATGGCGACGTCCGGGCCGCCCTGCGGGAACAGCTCGGCAAGCATGCGCTGCGCTTCCGCGTACAGGGTGTCGGCGCGATCCAGCTGCTCCAGGCCGTGCGCGGCCTGGGCCAGGTTGGCGATCAGGTTGGCGCGGTCGGCAGCCGCGCCCTCGGCATCCGCCGGCAGCAGCTGCTGCAGGGCCTGGGCCCGCAGCAGCAGCGGTTCGGCCTGCGCGTACTCACCCAGGATCAAGTGGTGCACGCCGAGATTGTTCAGCGCCACCAGCAGGGTCGGCGAAGACGCCAGCCCCCAGCCCTCGATGTCCTGGATCAGCGCGCTCAGCGCCGCCTCGCCCTCGTCCGTGCGGCCCTGCGCGAAGCGCAGCTGGGCGATCGCCTCGCGCAGCTGCAGGCTCTGCTCGGCGCGCTCGCCGAAGGCCTGCAGGCTGTCGGCCAGGCCGCGTTCCAGCAGAGGCTCGGCCGATGCCAGCTGGTTGCGTGCGAGCTGGCTGTAGCCCAGTGCATGCCGAAGTACCGCCGAGATCTGCGGCCTCGCATCGAATCGCTGCAGATCACCCGCGGCCTCGTCCACGGCTTCGGCCAGGCTGAGGGCGCGGCCGCTCTCGAAGGGGTCCGAGGCCGCCAGCACGCCCTGCAGGAAGCCGTTGACCTCGGCGAGGTCGGCCGCGGCGCGGCGGGCCTCGCGCGCCTGCTGCAGGGCCAGGCCGGCGCTGGCCAGTACGGCGAGCAGGGCCAGCGCCGCGGCGGCACTGCCGAGCCGGTGCCGTCCGAGAAAGCGACGCAGGCGGTACAGGCGCGTATCCGCCACCGCCGTCACCGGCAGCCCGGCGCGCAGCCGGCGCAGGTCCTCGCCCAGCGCATCCGCACTGCGGTAGCGGCGCTGCGGATCCTTGTGCAGGGCGCGCGCGAGGATGCGCTCGAGATCGCGCGAGATCCGCGGCGCGCGCAGCCCGGCAGCGGCGGCCGCCGACGGCGCCCGCGCGAGCATTTCGCCGAGCCGCGGCGGCTCGACCTCGCAGACCAGACGCTCGACTTCGCTGGGCCGCAGTCCGGCCAGTTCGTAGGGTCGGCTGCCGCTCAGCAGCTCGTACAGGACCACGCCCAACGAGTACACGTCGGAGGCCACGCCCGGCGGCTGCCGCCGGATCTGCTCGGGGCTCGCATACGCCGGCGTCAGCGCCTGCAGCTCGGTCTGGCCGCGTTCCGCTGCGCCGCCCTCGCCGGCTGTCGCGCCTTCGCGCAGCAAGGTGGCGATGCCGAAGTCGAGCAGCTTGGGCTCGCCGTCGCGGCCAACGAGGATGTTGTCGGGCTTCAGATCGCGGTGCACCACCAGATGCGCATGCGCCGCCTGCACGCCATCGCAGACCTTGGCGAACAGGGCGAGGCGCTGATCGATGTCGAGCGCATGGCGCGCGCAGTAGCGGGTCAGGCTCAGGCCGTCCTCGACGTACTCCATCGCCAGCCAGGGCAGGCCTGCGGGCGTGCTGCCGCCATCGAGGATGCGCGCGATGTTCGGGTGCACCAGCCGCGCCAGCAGGCTGCGCTCGGCCTCGAAGCGCTGGATCAGGCGCGCCGCGAAGTCGGCCTCGGCCTGCAGGTGCTGGGGCCGCACCAGCTTGATCGCGACCTGCTGTTCGAAGCTGCCATCGACGCGACGGCCGACATAGACCACGCCCATGCCGCCGGCATCGAGCGCGCGCTCCAGCCGATAGGGCCCGACCAGATCGCCGACGCCTGGGAACTGCGAGGGCGCGCCCTCGGGAGGAAGCTGGGTCTCGTCCATGCCTGCGTCGTTAGCGGGCCCGGACCAAGCATAGCGGCAGCGCAGGGAGTGCTGCGACCGCCAGAGGCGCTGTCGCGCGCCCAGAGCCCTGTGCGGCGCTCAGCGCATGTCGACCGGCGGCGAGGCCGCAACCGCACGCTGCCCCTCCAGATCGCCCGGCGGCGGAAAACGCAGCACGCGTTCGCCGCGCTCAAGGCCGGACACGATCTCGCGCTGGCGACCGTCGCTGTCGCCGACCTCGACCGCGCGCGCGCGCAGACGGCCATCTTCGACCCGCCAGACGCGCCAGCCGGCCTGCTCGCGGCGCAGGGCTTCGATCGGCAGCACGAGCACATCACGCGCTTCGCGCACCTGCACGAAGGCCTCGACCTGGTAGCCGTGGCCGAGGCCGGGCGGCACCGTGTCGAGCTGCAGGATCACCCGCACGCGCTGTTCCTCGACGCCCAGCGCCGAAACCTTGAGTTCACCCAGCGGCTCGACGCGTTCGACCCGCGCCGGCAACGAGGCGCCACCCCAGCCCTCGATGCGCGCAGGCGCACCCGGCGCGAACAGCACGGCGTCCTGCGACAGGAAATCGCCGATCACTTCGATCGAGGACGGCTCACCGATCTCCAGCAGCAGTTGGCCTGCGGCGACCGGCTGCTCGCCCTGCAGATGACGCTTCAGCAGCACACCTGCCACAGGCGCGCGCAGCTCGACGCGGCCTTCGGCATCAGGCAGCGTGAGCGCGACCCGACTGCGCGCCTGCTCGATCGCCGCGCGCGCAGCGCCCACCGCGGCTGCGGCTTCTCGATCCAGCGCACGCGCGGCGGTCAGCTCACGTTCGCTGACCAGGCCACGCTGGCCCGAGGCCTCCAGCCGCTGCCGCGCATCACGGGCCGAGGCCGCATGCGCTTCAGCCTGGCGCAGTCCCGCTTCGGCGGCAGCCAGTTCGGCCCGCGCGGTCGCTGCGCTGCGCGCATCCAGCGGCGTCGACTGCAGCGGCCGCAGCCGCGCCAGCACCTGGCCGGCGTCGACCGCATCGCCGGGCTCCAGCGCGATGCGCTCGAGCACGCCGGCGGTGGGCGCGGCCAGCGGATGCAGCTCGCGCATGCGGGTGACGCCGCGGTCGCTGCGCTCGATGCGCAGGGTGCTGATTCCGACCTCGACCAGCTCGAACTCGCGCGCGCGCGGCCACAGCGCCGCCAGCGCGGCCAGCAGCAGGATCAGCAGCAGCGCGGCCCAGGCGAGGCGGGTGCGGCGGCGGGATGCACTCATGCTCATGCAGCTACTCCCGGACTTTCAGACTTTCAACAAGGCCAATGCGATCAACGCCGCGCCGCACCCACAGCGCGGTGGCGGCCACCGAGGCCAGCAGGATCAGGCCGGCGCGCAGGTGCAGGCTCGGCTCGAACAGGCTGGGAAACTGGAACACATCGGTGGCCATCGCGCGCAGGAAAGCCTGCGCCGCGTAGTGACCCGCCACCAGGCCCAGCGGCAGGGCGATCAGGCACAGCAGGGCGAGTTCGGCCAGCAGCACGTAGCTGGCCTCGCGGCGGCCGTAGCCGAGCACGCACAGGGTGGCGAGGTCGCGGCGCTGCTCGCCCAGCACCACCGTGCTGGTGGCGTACGCAATGCCCACCGCCATCAGCACCGCGAAGCCAGTGAACAAGGTGGTCATGGTGCCGCTGCCCTGCTCGAACATGCGCTGCATCGCGCCCCAGGCGGCTTCGACATCGCTGCTGGCGGCGACCATCGGCGTGGCGCGGACCGCGGCATCGAAGGCCGCACGTTGATCCGTGCGCAGGCGCAGGTGCGCGCCGCTGATCCGGCCGGGCTGGCCGGAGAGTCGCGCCAGGGTGTCGATCTCCAGCCAGGCTCCGCTGCCGATGGTCACTTCGACCACCTCGGCCACCGGCAGCATGAAGCGCCTGCGCAGGCCGCCGGTGAGCTGCACTTCGACGGTGTCGCCTGCCCGCACGCCCAGCTGGCGGGCCAGCGAGCCACTGAGCAGCAGGCCGTCGTCGCGCAGCAGGCGCGGCTGGCCCTGGGCATCGACCAGCCGCTCCAGCAGGGGCTGGGCCAACAAGCCGAGCAGCGGTTCATTGACCGAACGGTCGACTGCAGTGAACACGGCATCGAGCGCGAGGAAAGGTTCGGCGCGCTCGACGCCAGGCAGTCGGCCGAGCGCGCGCAGCGCATCGGCGCCGGCGTTCTCGGCGAGGCTGAGCGTGATCTGCTGGCGCTTGGCCGCGCCGAAGCTGATGTCGAGCAGGCGCTCGATGGCCAGCGGCGCCTGCATCGACAGCACCAGCAGGATCAGCGCCGCACAGAAACCGGCGACGGTGATCAGGCTGCGGCGCGGAAAGCCGAGCACGCGACGCAAGGCCACGCGGGTCAGCGGATCGAAGCGCGCGGCCAGCGCCTCCAGCGGACCCGCGCCATGCCGGAAGCTGGGCGGCGGCGGTGGCGCGAGCGCTTCCGCGGGCCGCAGGGCCAGCACGCGGCGCAGGGCCAGACTGCTGCCGGCGAGTGCTGCGCCGATACCGACCGCAAAGGCCGCAGCCACGATGCCGGGCTGCAGTCGGTACTGCAGGGCGGGCAGCCGATAGAACTCCAAGTACAGGCCGCACATCAGCTCACCCAGCGCGCGACCGAGCGCAAGCCCCGCCAGCACGCCGACCAGGCTGAGCACCAGCGCAAAGCCGAGATAGCCGCCGACCACTTCGCGCGGGCGCAGGCCGAAGGCTTTCATCAGGCCGAGGGTGCTGCGCTCGGCCTCGACCAGCCGCGTCAGGTTGAGATTCAGCAGGAAGGCCGCCACCGCCAGAAACGCCGGCGGCAAAATGCGCGCCATGGTGCCGAGCTGCTCGAGCTCGTCATCCAGCAGGCGCGCGGACGGAATGCGGCTGCGGTCCTGCGCCCGGCCCGCGCCGTAGCGCGCGAACAGCGGCTCCAGCTGCGCGGCGACGGCCGCAGGCACAACGCCCTCGCCCAGGCGCAGCAGCAGCTCGTTGAACGCACCCTCGAGGCCGGCCGCCTGCTCCAGCGCGCGCCGCGGCATCCACAGCACAGCATGGCGCACGGGCTGGGGCAGCAGCTCGCCGGGCGGGCTCACGAACACGAACTCCGGCGAGTTGGCGATGCCGACGATCTGCAGGCGCTCGCGCGAGCCGCGAACCGTCAGTTCGAGCTCATCGCCGATGTCTAGGGCCTGCGCCTGGGCGAAGGCCTCGTTCAAGGCCACCTCCCGCCGCGCGTTCGGCTCCGGCCAGCGGCCTTCGACCAGCCACGGACGATTGACCTGCACGCGCTCGGCATCCTCCAGCGAGTACAGCCGTGCGCTCAGTGCGCCGTCCACGTCCGCCAGCGCGAGCAGGGCCGGCACCGCCAGCCGCGCCTCGACCGCCTGCACGCCCGGCAGTGCGGCAGCGCGTTCGGCCATCGCGCGCGGCGCGCGCACCAGCATCAGCTGCAGGTCGGCCAGGCCTTGCTGCAGGTAGTAGTCGTCGCGGGCGCGCTCCAGTGCCGCGCGCGTGCCGATCGCGGTCACCAGCAGGGCCACGCCCAGCGCCAGCAGGCCGGCGATGGCCAAGGCCTGCGCCCGCTGCCGCAGCAGGTCGCGGCCGAGCTTGTTCAATAGCGGCCGGCGCATCACCAGCGCAGCTCCGAGGGCTGGGCGCGCACCGCGTTGCATTCGATCGAACGGATCGCACCGTCGGCGAAGCGCACCACGCGGTCGCCCAGGCGCGCCATGTCGGCGTTGTGAGTCACGATCAGGTTGAGGCTGCCGCTGCGCGCGTTGGCCTGCATCAGCGCATCCAGCACGCGCACGCCGGTGGCGAGATCGAGCGCGCCGGTGGGCTCGTCGCAGAGCAGCACCCGCGGCCGCTTGGCCAGCGCACGCGCGATCGCGACGCGCTGCTGCTCGCCACCGGACAGCTGCGCGGGAAAGCTGTCGCCACGTCCGCCGAGGCCGAGCTGGGCCAGGGCCTCCTGCGCCGGCATCGGATCGTCGGCGATGTCGGTCACCAGCGCGATGTTTTCGGCCGCGGTGAGGCTGGGGATCAGGTTGTAGAACTGGAACACGAAGCCGACATGGCGGCGGCGGTACTCGCCGAGCTCGCGCTCGTCGGCCTGGTCCAGGCGCTGGCCTTCGAACTCGACGCTGCCGCTGCTGGGTGCGTCGAGGCCGCCGAGAATGTTCAGCAGGGTGCTCTTGCCCGATCCCGAGGGGCCCAGCACCACGACCACTTCTCCGGCATGCAGATCGAGGTCGACCCCGCGCAGTGCATGCACCGCGCCCGCGCCACTGCCGTAGACGCGGCCAACGCCGCGCAGGCGGAACAGCGGTTCAGGGGCCTGGCGGCTCGGCTCGGGCGGCATGGGTCGGCATGTGGTGCGTGATGGCGCAGACAGTCTGCCGCGGGCGCGCCGGCGACATCCTGAGTGAGATCAAGCCCGATCGGGTTCCGGATCGCTCATTCCTTCAGCAGCTGCAGCTGACGGCGCGGCCAGTCCAGCACGGCCGTCCGCACGTGCATGCGCTCGGCCAGCCAGGCATGCCGCTCGAACACCAGATCGCGCGAGAACCCGCACAGGAAGCGCGCCTTGAGCTCGGCGCGTGCGCGATCGGGCCCGGGCTCCTCGAAAGGCACCGAGGCCAGCAGCAGGAAGCCGTCGTCGGGGATGCGGCCACTGCGCATGTTCGACTCGATGATGCTGGCAGCCGTCTCGATCGACTGGTCCAGTCGCGGGCTGTAGGGCCCGACGATCAGGGCGTGGTTCGGCATGTGCAGGACGTCGAAGCCGCGACCGACGCAGAGCACCCACTCGTGGTGCTCGACCTCGGGCCGTCGCTGGCTGGCGCGGATCGCGGCGATATGGCCGAGATTGCCGCGCAGCAGGGGCAGCAGGTCCTCGCGCACCTGCGCGGGCATGTCCGGAAACAGGCTGGGCAGGCGCTGCGCAAGCGCTGCCGCTTCGTCGCCATCGAGCCGTGCGAGGTCCAGCACCTCGCCGGCGGGCGCGTGCAGGCAGAGCGCGTCCTCGTCGGTCTCGAAGCCGCAGACCAGCGGGTAGACGGCGTCATGGCCGTGCCCGAAGACCTGCTCCACCTGACGACGCAGGCCCTGCACATGCGCATGCGCCGCCTCGGTGTCGAAGCCGAAGCCGGCACAGCCGCGTTCGCGGCTGCCGCGGGCGAAGTGATAGGTGAGCAGCAGGAGCACCCGCCGGCCTTCGCGGATCTGCCGCAGCACCCAGGCCGACAGCACCTCGCCCAGATGCGGCCAGCCGAGGTCGAACCGCCCGCCCAGATTGCGGAAGGGCTGGATCAGGCCGATCGGCGTGCCGGTGGCGTAGGCGAGGTTCAGACGCCCATCCATGCACTTCATGGCCGCCAGCGCGGTGGGATGCTCTGCGCGGTAGCGCTCGCGGGCGAGCACCGCGTCTGGCGCGCTGAAGCGCTGCGAGTGCAGCTGTGCACGTTCCAGCAGCCAGTCAATCCGCCGGGCGATGGGCAGGGCGTGCGGCGCATCGGCGGCGACCGACGCGCGCTGGGTGTCGATGGCCATTGCCGCCCTCCCCGCCTGACCTCACTGCTGCGACCTTAGCAGCGCGGGGCGTGGTGTCGAGCAGGACCTTGGTCTGGCCCAGCTGGATTCAACCCAGCGCGGCGCGGATCGGCTTGAGAAAGGCTTCGGCGCGCGCGCAGGCATCTGCCGTATCGGTGGCTTCCGCGAGCGTGCTGACCAAGGCGCTGCCAATCACCACTGCGTCGGCGAACTCGGCGATGGCGCGCGCGCTGTAGGCATCACGCACGCCGAAGCCGACGGCGATGCGGTTGGCAGTGAGCGCGCGGATCGCAGCGACCTTGTCCTTGACCTCGGCGGTGTCGAGCTTGCCGGCGCCGGTCACGCCGGCGAAGGACACGTAGTACAGATAGCCCTGCGCGCTTTGCGCCAGCGTGGCGAGACGATCGCCCGCGCTGGTGGGCGCGGCCAGCGGCACCAGCGCCAGGTTCTCGGCGTTCAGCGCCGCACGCACGGGTGCCGACTCCTCGGGCGGGCAGTCGACCAGCAGCACGCCATCGACGCCGGCCTCGCGTGCGGCCTTCGCGAAAGCTTCGAGACCGAACATCTCGACCGGATTGAGATAGCCCATCAGCACGACGGGTGTGTCTGCATCCTGCTGGCGGAACTCGGTGACCATCGCCAACACCCGCCGCAGGCCGACCTTGCGGCTGAGCGCACGCTCACTGCTCTGCTGGATCACCGGGCCATCGGCCATGGGGTCGGAAAACGGCACGCCCAGTTCGATCACGTCCGCGCCCGCGCGCACCAGCGCGTGCATCACTGGCACGGTGGCGGCATCGGAGGGATCACCGGCGGTGATGAAAGGAATCAGGCCGGTGCGCTTGGCGGCGGCGAGCTGGTCGAGTCGGGTGTCGATGCGGGTCATGGGGCGGGAATCGGGAATGGGGAATCGGGAATCGTCAAAAGCCGCTTGGGCGCTGAACGAGGCTAGCGAAACAAAGCAGGGTTGCACCGAGTCACTCGGGGAAGCGGGGCGATGCAGGCTTTGGCTTCTACCATTCCCGATTCCCCATTCCCGATTCCCGGCCCTACAGGCTGATGCCTTCCCTCCGCGCGATCGTATACATGTCCTTGTCGCCGCGGCCCGAGAGGTTGCAGAGGATCAGGGCGTCCTTCGGCATCTGCTTCGCCTTCTTGATCGCCAGCGCGATCGCGTGGCTCGACTCCAGCGCGGCGAGGATGCCTTCGGTGCGGGCGAGCAGGTGGAAGGCTTCCATGCACTCGGCATCGGTGATGCCCTCGTACTCGGCGCGACCGCTGTCCTTGAGGAAGGCATGCTCGGGGCCGACGCCGGGGTAGTCGAGGCCGGCCGAGATCGAGTGGGTCTCGATGATCTGGCCGTCGTCGTCGCAGAGCAGATAGGTGCGGTTGCCGTGCAGCACGCCGGGGCGACCCGCAGCCAACGAGGCCGAATGGCGACCGGTTTCGATGCCGTCACCGGCGGCTTCGGCGCCGAAGATCCGCACCTCGCGATCGTTCAGGAACGGATGGAACAGGCCGATCGCGTTGCTGCCGCCGCCGACACAGGCGACCAGCGCATCCGGCAGGCGGCCGTACTGTTCCAGCATCTGCGCGCGCGACTCGCGGCCGACCACGGCGTTGAAGTCGCGCACCATGCGCGGGTACGGGCTGGGGCCGGCGACCGTGCCGATGATGTAGAAGGTGTCGTGCACGTTGCTGACCCAGTCGCGCATGGCCTCGTTGAGCGCGTCCTTCAGCGTCTTCGAACCCGAGGTCACGCCGACCACCTCAGCGCCCAGCAGCTTCATGCGGAACACGTTGATGGCCTGCCGCTCGATGTCGGTGGCACCCATGTAGACCACGCACTTCAGGCCGAGCCGCGCCGCCACCGTGGCCGAGGCCACGCCGTGCTGGCCGGCGCCGGTCTCGGCGATGATCCGGGTCTTGCCCATGCGCTTGGCCAGCATGGCCTGGCCGATGGTGTTGTTGATCTTGTGCGCGCCGGTGTGGTTCAGGTCCTCGCGCTTGAGCAGGATCTTCGCCCCGCCGACATGCGCGGTCAGACGCTCGGCGAAGTAGATCGGCGAAGGTCGGCCAACGTAGTGCTTCAGGTCGTACTCGAGCTCGGCAATGAACTCGGGATCCTTGCGATAGCGCTCGTAGGCGGCCTCCAGCTCGCGCAGGGGCTCGATCAGGGTTTCGCTGACGAAGCTGCCGCCGAACTGGCCGAAGTGGCCGCGGGCGTCGGGGTACTGGGAGAAGTCGCTGACTTCGATGGGTTCAATTCGCTTGGCCGCGGTCTGCACGTTCCACCTCGCTTACGAATGCCTGCATGCGCGCAAGGCTCTTCTCGCCCGGCGCATCCTCGATGCCACTGGATACATCCACCGCATGCGGGCGCACCGCACACACGGCCTCGAACACATTGTCCGGCTTCAGCCCGCCCGCCAGCAGCAGCGGCGTCGGGCGCTCGGCCGGCAGCCGCGCCCAGTCGAAGGCGTGGCCGCTGCCGCCGTGGCCGCCCGCGCCGTGGCTGTCGAACACGAAGCCCGCCGCACCTGCATAGCGGCGCTGGTAGGCCAGCGTATCGTCGATGCCGCCCATCGGCACCGCCTTGATCCACGGCCGGCCCAGGCTGGCGCAGAAGGCTGGATCCTCGGCGCCGTGGAACTGCAGCAGATCCGGCTGCACGGCCTGCACGGCCGCGCGGGCGAAGTCGGGCTCGGCATCCATCAGCAGCAGCACGGCGGTCGCCAGCGCGGGCACTTCGCGCCGCAGCGCTGTGGCCTCTTCGATCGAAAGTCCGCGCTTGGTACCCGGCACGACAATCAGGCCGATCGCATCGACCCCCAGCCGCACCGCCGCGCGGATGTCGGAGGCGCGTTTCATGCCGCAGAACTTGATGCGCGTGCGCTGGCGGATCGGAACACTCATGGGGCGCGTAGTGTGAGGCATCGCGCAGGCCGACACGTCAAAGGCGCGCATCCAAGCGGCGCGTCAGGACAGATCCGACCATGTGAATTCTGGCGGTAGCGCGAAGCGCGCCGGGTAGAGCGGGCCCTCAAAGACCAGGCCCTGCGGCTGTGCGGTGGGACCGGCCACGCTGCGATCGCGGCCAGCCAGCAGCTCACCCAGCCAGGCCTCGGGCTTCTCGCCGCGGCCGATCGGCAGCAGGCTGCCGACGATGTTGCGCACCATGTGATGCAGGAAGGCGTTGGCCTGCACGCGGATCTCGACCCAGGCTCCATCGCGCACGACCTCGATGCGATGCAGGTGGCGAATCGGATGCTTGGCCTGGCAGGCGGTGGTGCGGAAAGCGCTGAAGTCATGCTCGCCGACCAGCGCCTGCGCAGCGCGATGCATGGCTTGCGCATCGAGCGGCAGACGTTCCCAGGCGGCCTGCTGGCGATCCAGCGCCGGCCGCACCGGGCGGTTGAGGATGCGGTAGCGGTAGCGCCGCGCCAGCGCCGAGTAGCGCGCATGGAAGTCGCCCGCCACCGGCTGCACCCACAGCAGGGCCGCGGCGGGCGGCAGACGCGAGGTGGTCCCCATCATCAGCGCGCGCGGGCTGCGCTCGGCGGCGATGTCGAAATGGATGATCTGGCCGCGGCCATGCACGCCACTGTCGGTGCGCCCCGCGCAGGTGACTTCGACGGGCGCGTCGCAGACATAGCTCAGCGCCTCCTCGACCGCGGCCTGCACGGTGCGGCCATGCGACAGCCGCTGCCAGCCGAGGAAGGCACCGCCGTCGTACTCCACCGCCGCGGCGTAGCGGGTGATGGGGGGCGACTCGGGAGTGGGGAGTGGGGATTCGGGGTTCAAAGCCGGGCAGCTCACGTCCGCTGAGCGCGCAAAGGTAACGGGGAACGGTCGCATCTGCGCGTTTCAGGGCCCGGAAACGAACAAGGGCCGGCAGGCCGGCCCTTGTTCCATTCCAGCCCGGGCGCGATCAGCGGATCTCGTCGAGCAGACGACGCGCGTCCTGACGCTGCTCGGACGTGCCTTCCTGGGTGACCTCTTCCAGCATGCCGCGGGCACCCTCGACATCGCCCATGTCGAGGTAGGCGCGCGCCAGCTCGAGTTTGGTCGCGGCGGCTTCGATGGCGTCGGCGCTCAGGCCGGCATCGCTTGCCGGCGCGGCCGCTTCGCTGCGAGAGAACTCGGGCGCCGGGGCGTAGGCCGGGGGTTCGGCGGCGACCGTGCGCTCCACTTCCGGCACCACGAACTCGGGCTCGGAGAGGTCGATGCGGAACTCGGGTTCGTCATCGATGCGCTGGGCCGTGGCGGGCTGCGGCGGGAGGTCGACGTCCGCGCGATAGGCGCCCGTGTCGTAGGCCGGAACCTGGGGCTCGGCCGCAGGTTCCCAGCCGCCCACGGCGGCGTCCTGCGCCGGCAGGTCCATGAACAGCGGATGGTCCGGCAGGATCTCGCGCCCCATCTGCAGGGCCTGCTGCCAGTGTGCATCGTCCGGGTCGTAGACCTGGGCGTACATGGCCTCGACCGCGCCCTCGAAGCGCGCGGGATCATTGATGCCGTAGTAATAGCGGACCAGGTCGATGTGGCGTTCGAGGTCGTCAGGCTGTTCGGCCACGCGGTCGAGCAGCTCGCGCTCCTCGGCATCCTCGTAGGCGGCTGCATCGTGCTCGGCCTCGGCGTTGGCCGCCGGCACGCCGAAATCCGTCCCTTCGAAACGCGAGCTGGCGACGGCGCCGGCCGCTGCAGCCTTCTTGCGGCCACGTCCCCGCAGACCGAGCAGGGCCAGCAGGCCGATCAGCAGCGCGCCACCGCCCCCCAGCACCAGCGGATTCTCGTACCACTCCTGGCGCGGCGGACGCGGCGGCAGGGTTTCTGCAGGCGGCGGCGTTGTCGGCTCGGCCTGTGCAGGCGCGGGCGTTGCGGGTGCGCTGGCGGCCGGCTCGGAAACCGTCGCGTCAGCGTCGGCGGGCTCGGCCGCAGCCTCGCTGCTGGCGCTGAGGTCAGCGCCGGCGTCTGCAGGCGCTGCCGAGGACGCGGCGGACTCCTCGACCGGATCGAGCGGCGGCAGCGATGAACTCGGCGCGGCAGTGGCCGCCTCGACAGCCGGTGCGGCGGCAGGCGCGCTGCTCGCGGCCGCTTCCGTGGCGGCAGCCGTCGCGGCGCGCTGGGCCTCGATTTCGGCCAGGCGCTGCTGCAGGGCCTGCAGCTCGCTGTTGCGAAGCTCCAGCAGGCGCTCGCTGTCGCCGCGGATCTTCTCGAGTTCCTGCACGCGCGACTTGAGCTCGCGGTTCTCCTGGCTCAGCGCCTCGCCCTGCTCGCGGGCGCGGGCCAGATCGGCGCGCAGCTCGCGGCCCTCGGCGCCGGAGGCGGCACCGCTCTGCGCCGCCGTGGCCGGCTGGTCGCCGCGCGGCGGAACGATCGCAAGGCGCGAGTCCGCCGACGCCGCCGCAGTCGAGGTGCTGGCCGGGCGGGCCACGCTGCGATCGGCCTCGATCGGCTGCAGCGGGGTGTCGCCCGAGGTCTGCTCGCGTACGAACTGCGAGGCCTCACGCGCGCCGACGGCGGAGATTTCGTCCCGCGACGGAATGCGCAGCACCGCGCCGGTGCGCAGGCGGTTGATGTTGCCGCCGATGAAGGCGTCCGGATTGGCGCGCTGGATCGCCACCATCATCTGGTTGATGTTGACCGAGCTGTCGGGAATCGACTGGCTGGCGATCTTCCACAGCGAGTCGCCCGAGTTGACGGGGCCGTAGCTCTCGCCCGGGGCGAAGCTGGGTGCCGCGGCGGGCGCTGCGGCGCGCGGCGTCGCCATCGGCGGCGGCGTCGACAGCGATTCCGACGGCGCCGGGCGCACATCGCCCTGCGGCAGCGCCTGGGTCTGCGACGGGTTCGCGCGCGACGGAACCGCGAGCGGCGGATCCAGCAGCAGGGTGTACTCGCGCAGCAGCTTGCCGCGCGCCCACTCGGCCTCGATCAGCAGGCTGACGAAGGGATCGTTGACGCGGTTGGGCGAGGTGATGCGGACCACCGGCTTGCCGCCCGCACCCTGCACGATCTCGAAGCTGAGCGAGGTCAGCAGGGCAGCGCTGGGGCGCTCCAGGCCGATGCGCGCGAAGGCTTCGGACGAGGCGAGCCGGACCTGCAGGTCGGCAGCTTCACCGGGCGCGTTCTCCAGCACCGGAATCTCCGCCAGCAGCGGCTGGTTCAGGCTGGACTTGACCTGCACCTGGCCCAGGCCGAGCGCGAAGGCATTGGAGGCACCGAGCGCGAAAGCGAGCGCAACCGGCAGTCTGAGCATTTTGTTCATTTGACTCTTTCCCCCATCCGCAGCGGATGTCTGGTGGATGCCGCACTGGGGCTCGGGCCGGCTGTTCGCGCCTGACACTCACCCCGAACCGCCCCGCCGAACTCCGGCTGAACGGCCCTAACCTAGAAACGACATGACAACGGCGCGCTAACTATAGGTCAACGGTGACAATTCACCAACAATTAAGCCCGCGCCGGAAGATCTCGACGCGGGCTCGTGAGTGAATTGCATCACACTTTTTGACATTGGGCGCTGAAGCCACGCCCGCCGCGCACTCAATCGCGCTCGGCCAGCAGCAGTTCGGCGATCTGCACCGCATTCAGCGCCGCACCCTTGCGGATGTTGTCGGCAACGATCCACAGGTTCAATCCGCGCGGATGGCTGATGTCCTCGCGGATGCGGCCGACGAAGACCGGATCCTTGCCCGCCGCATGCGTCACCGGAGTCGGATAGCCGCCCTTGGCGCGCTCATCGACCACGACAATGCCGGGGCTCTGCTCCAACAGCGCACGCGCGGCCTCGGCCGTCACCTTCTCGCGGGTCTCGATGTGTACGGCCTCGGAGTGGCCGAAGAACACCGGCACGCGCACGGCGGTCGGGTTCACCTCGATGCTGTCGTCGCCGAGGATCTTGCGCGTCTCCCACACCAGCTTCATCTCTTCCTTGGTGTAGCCGTTGTCCAGGAAGTCATCGATGTGCGGGATCAGGTTGAAGGCGATCTGCACCGGGAAGCGCTGCGGTTCGGGATCCTGGAACGCGAGCATTGCCGCGGTCTGCTTGCCCAATTCCTCCAGCGCGGAGCGCCCTGCGCCGGACACCGACTGGTAGGTCGCCACGTTGATGCGGGTAATGCCGTACTTTCGATGGATCGGCGCCAGCGCCACCAGCATCTGCATGGTCGAGCAGTTGGGATTGGCGATGATCCCGCGCGGGCGATTGGCGATCGCTTCCGGATTGACTTCGCTCACCACCAGCGGCACATCGGCCTCGCGACGGAAGTGCGAGGTGTTGTCGATCACCACTGCACCGGCCGCGGCTGCACGCGGCGCATGCTCGGCCGAGACGCTGCCGCCGGCCGAGAAGAAGGCGATGTCGACGCCGGCGAAATCGAAAGTCGCCAGATCACGCACGGTATAACTGCGCTCGCCGCAGCGGACCAGATCACCCGCCGAGCGCTCCGAGGCCAGTGGAATCAGCTCGGTGAACGGGAATTTGCGCTCGGCCAGGATCTCCAGAAGGGTCTCACCGACAGCGCCGGTGGCGCCGACCATTGCGATCTTCAGGGGCTTGGACATCGAGGGATTTCCGTCGTGGGGGTGGTGGGACAGGCCGCGCACTCTAGCGTGCGCGACGGCTGATGCAACGCAGCACGCGCTGCGCTGACAGATGTTCATGTCGCCAGCGGGCGGTTTGCGGGCACGGTCGGGCAATACCGCGCGACTACTCCGCAACGCGCCCCGGCACCCGCGGCGGCGGCTCGACATCGCCGCACTGGGCGCGGTGCAGCAGGGCCTGGTCCATCAGCACCAGAGCCACCATGGCCTCGGCGATCGGGGTGGCGCGGATGCCGACGCAGGGATCGTGGCGGCCGTGCGTCACGACCTCCGCCGCATGGCCGTGGCGATCCACGCTGCGGCCGGGCAGGCGCAGGCTGGAGGTGGGTTTGAGCGCCAGATGGCAGACCAGGTCCTGGCCGGTGCTGATGCCGCCCAAGACGCCGCCGGCGTGGTTGCTCAGGAAACCCTCGGGGCTCATCTCGTCGCGGTGCTCGGTGCCGAGCTGGCCGGCGACCTCCATGCCGTCGCCGATCTCCACGCCCTTGACCGCATTGATGCCCATCAGGGCCGAGGCCAGTTCGGCATCGAGCTTGGCGTACAGCGGCGCGCCCCAGCCGGGCGGCACGCCTTCGGCCACCACGGTAACGCGCGCACCCACGGAATCTCCCGCCTTGCGCAGCGCATCCATGTAGGCCTCGAGCGTGGGCACGTAGTCGGCATCGGGCCAGAAGAAGGGATTGCCCTCGACGGCGTCCCAGTCGAGCTTGGCCGCCGCGTGCGGTCCCAGCTTCGACACATAGCCGCGCACACGCACGCCGAAGCGCTCGGCCAGCCACTTTTTCGCGATGACCCCAGCGGCCACCCGCACCGTGGTCTCGCGCGCCGACGAGCGCCCGCCGCCGCGGTGGTCGCGTATGCCGTACTTCTGCAGATAGGTGTAGTCGGCATGCGCCGGCCGGAACACGTCGACCAGGTTGCCGTAGTCCTTGCTGCGCGCATCGACGTTGCGAATCAGGAGCGCCAGCGAGGTGCCGGTGGTGACGCCCTCGAACACGCCCGACAGGATCTCGACCTCGTCGGCCTCGCGGCGCTGCGAGGTGTGCCGCGACTTGCCGGTGGCGCGGCGCTCGATGTCGTGGCGGAAATGCTCGGACGCGATCGCGATGCCCGGCGGCAGGCCATCGATCACGCAGCCGATGGCGGGGCCGTGGCTCTCGCCGAAGGTGGTGACGCGCAGCAGGTGGCCGAAGGTGTTGTGGGACATGAGGCTTCCGACGATAGAGGGCGCGCTCGCTCCGGAGCGGGCATAGGGTGGGCCCCGGCCCACCGTGGCAATCAACGCGCCACGGTCTGGGTTTGAAGGTCGACCTCGATCTAGGCGACATGGACCCTGACCCGCCGCCGCACCGAAATCCGGCAGCACCCGCGAGCAGTTGAGGATGTCACCTGCACCGGGACGGAGTCGTGCTCCGGTGGGCCAGGGCCCACCCTATGAGCGTTCTACAACCACCCGGGTCTCAGCGCGCGTCCGCCAGCGCCTTGATCGTAGCGGCGTGGGCCACGAGGTCGCCGCGCTCGACCACGAAAACGCCCATCTGTCCTACCTTGAACTCGACCCAGGCGAAGGGCACTTCGGGCAGCAGGCGCACCAGTGCGCGCTCGCTCTCGCCGACCTCGACGATCAGCAGGCCGTTCTCGGTCAGGTGTTCGGGGGCGTCACGCAGGATCTTCAGCGCGAGGTCCAGGCCGTCATCGCCGGCGCGCAGGCCCAGCTCGGGCTCATGCGCGTACTCGGCGGGCAGCGCATCGACCTCGGCGTGGGTGACATAGGGCGGGTTGCTGACGATCAGGTCGTAACGCTCGCCCGATAGCCCCGAGAACAGGTCGCTGCGGATCGCGCGCACGCGCTCGCCAACCTCGAAGCGGGCGATGTTCTCCCGCGCCAGGTCCAGCGCGTCCTCGCTGATGTCGACCAGGTCGACCTGCCACTCCGGGTTGTGCACGGCGGTGGCGATGCCGATGCAGCCTGAGCCGGTGCACAGGTCCAGCGCGCGCTGGACCCAGCGGCCACCGAGCCAGGGCTCGAAGCCGGACTCGATCAGCTCGGCGATCGGCGAGCGCGGCACCAGGGCGCGCGGGTCGGTCTTGAAGGCCAGCTGCGCGAACCAGGCCTCGCCGGTGATGTAGCAGGCCGGGATGCGCTCGCGGATGCGGCGCTCGAACAGGCTCAGCACCAGCTCGCGTTCCTCCGCGGTCAGCCGCGCCGCGCCGTAGGTGGGCGACAGGTCGTGCGGCAGATGCAGGGCGTGCAGGACAAGCTGGGTCGCCTCATCCAGCGCGTTGTCGTAGCTGTGGCCGAAGCTCAGGCCGGCCTGGCCGAAGCGCGTCGCGCCGTAGCGGATGAAGTCGATGAGGCTGCGGAGTTCGGCGGACATGGCGTGTACAGCGCTTGGAATCGGCCGCGGAGTATAGCCGCTGCTCTCTGCGGCGCCCGAAGCGCTGGCCTGCGCCGGCCCCGGGCGCCGTCATGCTCAGGCGGCGACCGTCAGCCCATCCACCTCGCCGGCCTGCTCGATCAGCCACTCCAGCGACCCGGCGCGCGCGCCTGCACGCAGAAGTAGCATCTGCGCGTTGCTGCCATCGGCGGGCGCCATCGCCAGACCGAACTCGAAGCGCAGCCCGGCCGCGCCGAGCGGAGCGAGCAGGGGCAGCAGCTCGGCGCGGCTCCAGGCCAGCAGGGCTCCGGCGTCGTTCGTGTCCAGCACCAGGGTCAGCTGCTCACCGCCGCTTCGGGCAAGCTGGCCTACGCCGCCCAGCCCACGCTGCAGCGCCGCCGCCAGGGCCTTGAGCTCCTGCTCGCCGCGCCCCGACCCCGGCTCGATGCCGACACTCAGCAGGGTGAAGCGCTCACCGCGCCCCAGGCGCTCGCTCACCCACTGGCTAAGGCGCGGCCGATTGGCCAGCCCCGTCAGCCCGTCGACGAAGGCGAGATCCTTGACCCGCGCAGCCTCGGCGCGGGCTTCGCGCTCGCGCCGCAGCACCTCGCGCGCGTCGGCCACGGCGAAACCGATCGCAATGATCAGCCCCAGCACGCTCACGATCACCACCGGCGCCGTCATGAACTCGGCGCTGAGCGCATTGCTGCTGGCGCAGAAGGCGTTCGCATCGAAGCGCGCGGCGGCCATGCCGCTGTAGTGCATGCCGGCCACGGCCAGGCCCATGATGCCGGCAGCGCCAAGACGCAGGCCGATATCGCGCCAGCTCTGGACCACTTTCAGCTGGGCCACCACGAACAGCGCCGCCGCCGAGGCCGAGACGGCGATCAGCACCGAGACCGCGAACCACAGCGGGTCGTAGCCAATGCCCGGCTCCATGCGCATGGCCCACATGCCGCCGTAGTGCATCAGGCAGATGCCTGCGCCCATCGCGAGTGCGCCATAGGCGATGCGCGCACCGCTCAGGCCGCTCCCCGTGACCAGCACCAGGGCGATGGCCGACACCGCCACCGCCGCCACCCAGGACAGCACGGTCAACATCAGATCGAAGCTGATCGCCACCGGCAGCTCGAACGCGGTCATGCCGACGAAATGCATGGACCAGATGCCGCTGCCCATGGCCACGGCGCCGGCCAACAGCCAGCCCTGACGGCGCCCTGCGGGCCCATCGACGCGGCCGGCGAATTCGATGGCGACATAGCTCGCCAGTGCAGCGATCAGAACCGACAGCAGCACCAGCGCGGTGTCGTACGTGCCCTGCATGGAAGGACCTTGACGTTCGTGAGAGGCGCGCAGGGTGCGCGCGGAGGCATGAAGCGCGAATGCAGCTTTCGCGAAGCCCGGGTGATGAAGCGCGCGCAGCGCTTCGCCCCGGCCCTCGCCGTTGATCGGCGCTCCCGCGCCCGACCACCGCGGGGCCCGCCGTATACTCCCGCCCCATGAATACGCCCGCCTCCAGCAGCAGCGGCAAGCTGCCCGTCATCGCCGTGCTGATCGCCGCGCTCGCCGCCGGCGTCGGCCTCTACGCCGGCCAGCGCTTCTTCGCGCCCGCCGACCTGCCGCAGATGCAGAACAGCCTGCTGTACCCGCAGTTCAAGCAGATTCCGGAATTCAGCCTGACCGCCGAGGACGGTCGCGCCTTCACCCAGGCCGACCTCAAGGGGCGCTGGAGTCTGGTCTTCATCGGCTTCACCCACTGCCCGGACATCTGCCCGACGACGCTGGCCGACCTCGCCAAGGCGCGCAAGGCGATGGAGGACCTGCCCGAGATCGATCGCCCGCAGATCGTCTTCGTCAGCGTCGACCCCGAGCGCGACAGCCCCAAGCTGGCCGGCGACTACGCCAAGTACTTCGACCCTACCGCCCGCGGCGTCACCGCCGACCACGCTGCCCTGCAGCCCTTCACCCGCAGCCTCGGCATGGTCTACATGCAGAGCCCGCTGGAGGACGGCGGCTACACCGTCGACCACAGCGCCTCGGTGGCGATCATCAACCCCGAGGGCCTGCAAGTGGGCCTGGTGCGGCCGCCGCTGGATGCGGCCAAGATCGCCGCCGACCTGCGCGCGCTGTCCGCGCATCGCGTCGCCGGGAGCTGAGCGGATGTCGCCTTCCCTGCTGCTGCAGTACCTGCTGCCCCACCGTTTCCTGTCGCGCCTGGTGATGTGGGCGACCCGCGTGCGCCTGCGCGCCTGGAAGAACTTCCTGATCCGCCAGATCAGCACGCGCTTCGCGGTCAACTGGGATGAGGCCGACTCGGCCAATCTCGACGACTACCCACACTTCAATGCCTTCTTCACCCGTCGCCTGAAGGCCGGTGCGCGCCAGCCCGACCCGGCCGCCGACAGCCTGCTGATGCCCGCCGACGGGCGCATCAGCCAGCTCGGCCGGATCGAGCGCGGGCGCATCTTCCAGGCCAAGGGCCAGAGTTTCACCGCCGCCGAGCTGCTGGGCAGCGACGAGGCCGCCGCTCCATTTGCCGACGGCTGGTTCATCACCGTGTACCTGTCGCCGCGCGACTACCACCGCGCCCACATGCCCTGGACCGGACGGCTCATCGAAACCGTGCACATCCCCGGCCGACTGTTCAGCGTCGCGCCATTCGCGGTGGCCGGCATCCCGCGCCTGTTCGCCCGCAACGAACGCCTGGTCTGCCGCTTCGAGACCGACCGCGGGCCGATGGCGGTGGTGATGGTCGGCGCCATGCTGGTCTCCGGCGTGGAGACGGTCTGGGGTGGCGTGGAGATCCCGCCCTATGGCTCGGGCATCGTCCGCCGCGACCTGCGCGCGAAGAACATCACGCTGGAGCGCTTCGCCGAGATGGCGCGCTTCAACATGGGCTCGACGGTGATCGTCTGCCTGCCGAAGCAGGGCTTCGAACTCGACGACGGCCTGTTCCCCGAGAACCCGGTGCGGGTCGGCCAGCGGCTGGGCTGGGCGCGCGACGCCTAGGCCATGGCGCAGCTCTACCGCTTCCACGGTGGGCTGCCGCTGGACGGCCGCAAGGGCCGGCTGCCAATCGAGCCGATCCGCACCGCGCCACTGCCTGCACGGCTCTGCCTGCCTCTGCGCATGCATGCGCGCGGCCGGCTTGCGCCCTGCGTGGTGCCCGGCCAGCGCGTGCGCCGCTTCGAGGTGCTGGCGCGGCCCGAGGACGGCGGCGGCGCCTGCCTCAATGCGCCCGCGGCCGGCCTGATCGAAGCCATCGAAGCGCGTGGCCTGCCGCATGCGCCGGGCGAGGTCGATCTGGCGATCCTGCTGCGCGTCGATGGCGAGGATCCGCTCGCGGCCCTGCCCTTCGCGCCGATCGAGGACTGGGCCGGGCGCAGTCCTGACGAACTCCGGAGCCGTCTCGTCGAAGCCGGCGTGGCGGGCCTCGGTGGCGCGGTGTTCCCGACCGCCGACAAGCTCGGCCGGGCCTGCGACACGCTGATCCTGAACGGCGCGGAGTGCGAGCCCTTTATCGCCTGCGATGAGCGCCTGCTCGCCGAACACGCCGAGGAGGTGCTGCGCGGCGGCCTGCTGCTGCGCCATGTGCTCGGCGCGCAGCGCGTGCTGGTCGCGATCGAGGACAGCATGGTGCCGGCGCGTGAGGCGCTGGTCGCGGCGCTGGACCTGGTCAACTCAGGCACGCTGGAACTCGTCGAAGTGCCGACCCGCTACCCGCAGGGCGGCGAACGCCAGCTGATCGAGGTGCTGACCGGCCGCGAGGTGCCGCTTGGCGGCCTGCCGCAGGACCTCGGCATCGTCGTCCACAACGTCGGCACGGCGGCGGCGGCCTGGCGTGCGGTGGTCCACGGCGAGGCTCTGGTCGAGCGTATCGTCAGCGTCACCGGCCCTGGCGTGGTGGAGCCGGCCAACTGGCGGGTGGCACTCGGTACACCCATCGCCGATGTAGTCGCTGCGAGCGGTGGCTATACGAACAGCGCGCAGCGTCTGGTGATGGGCGGCGGGATGATGGGCGTCAGCCTGCCCGACGACGGCTTTCCGATCGTCAAGGCCAGCACCTGCGTGCTGGTGCTGGATGCGGCGAGCGCACGCCCCGTCGAGGCCTCCCTGCCCTGCATCCGCTGCGGCGACTGCGCCGAGGTCTGCCCGCCGCGGCTGTTGCCGCAGCTGCTGCATGAGAGCCTGCGTTCGGACGACATCGAGGATGCCGCGGGGCTCGGGCTTGAAGCCTGCATCGAGTGCGGGCTCTGCGACCTCGCCTGCCCCTCGCACATCCCGCTGGTGCAGGGTTTCCGCGCCGGCAAGACGCGATTGAAGCTGGCCCGACGCAAGAGCCTGGAGGCGCAGCAGGCGCGCGAGCGTTACGAAGCCCGCGCCGAGCGGCTTGAGCGCGAGAAGGAGGAGCTCGCCGCACGCCGCGCCGAAGCCGGTAAGCAGGCCGCCAGTCGCGCCGCTATCGCCGCGGCGATCGCCAAGGCCAAGGCGCGCAGCACGGCCAAGCCTGCCGAATCCGCGCGCGGGGACGAGGCGCCGTGAGGACCTTCGAGACCGCGCCCGCCCCGCACCTGCCACCGCGCGGCAGCGTGCGCGCGCTGATGCTGGAAGTTCTGGCGGCACTCGTCCCCGGCGTGCTGGCCTATGTGTACTTTTTCGGCCCCGGTCTGCTGGTGCAGATCGCACTGTCCGTGCTGTTCGCGCTGCTCGTCGAAGCGGCCTGCCTCAAGCTGCGCGGGCGCGCGCTGATGCCTTTCCTCGGCGACGGCAGCGCCGTGCTGGCGGCCGTGCTGTTCGCGCTCTGCCTGCCGCCGCTGGCGCCGTGGTGGGTCTCTGCGCTGGGCATGGCGGTCGGCATTGGGCTGGCCAAGCACGCCTACGGCGGGCTGGGCTACAACCTGTTCAATCCGGCCATGGTCGGCTACGCCGTGATGCTGGTCAGCTTTCCGCTGGAGCTGAGCCAGTGGCTGGCCCCGCGTGGGCTGGGTGGCGAGGCGCCCGGCCTGATTGAAAGCCTTCAGATCATTCTCGCCGGCGCAGCGCCCGCCGCGGGCTGGGACGCGATCAGCATGGCCACGCCGCTGGACACCGTGCGCCAGCTGACTGCGCAGGGCCAGACGCTCGTCGAGATCCGCAGTGATCCGCGTTTCGGCGACTTCGGCGGCCGCGGCTGGGAGTGGGTGGCCAACTTCTTCGCCCTCGGCGGGCTGTGGCTGCTGCTCCGCCGCAAGATCCCCTGGCAGACGCCGCTGGCGACCTTGGGCAGCGTGGTCCTGCTCAGCCTGCCGTTCTGGGCGATGGAGCCCGACGTGCATCCCTTCCCGCTGCAGCACGTGTTCTCGGGCGCGCTGGTGCTGGCCGCCTTCTTCATCGTCACCGACCCGGTCTCGGGCTGCAGCACGCCGCGCGGCCGGCTGATCTTCGGCGCCGGGGTCGGCCTGCTCACGCTCGCCATCCGCCGCTGGGGCAGCTATCCGGATGCGATCGCCTTCGCCGTGCTGCTGATGAACTGTGCCGCGCCCTTTATCGACCGCTACACCCGCCCGCGCGTGTACGGAGCACCGCGATGACGGCCGCCGGACTGCGCCGGGCCGCGCTGCTGCTGGGCGCCTGCGCCCTGATCGCAATCGGCGCGCTCACGCTCATCGAACGCCTGACCCGCGAACGCATCGCCGAGGCCCGCGCCGCCGCCGAACGCGCCGCGCTGGCCGTGGTGCTGCCGCCGACGCGCTACGACAACGATCCGATCACCGACTCGGTCTGGGTGCGCGCGCCGCGTTGGCTGGGCCGCGAAGCGCCGGCGCGGATCTGGCGCGGGCGTCTGGGCGAGAGGCCCAGCGCGCTGGCGATGGAAACCACCGCTCCCGAAGGCTACAGCGGAGACATTGAGCTGCTGCTGGGCGTGAACGCCAGCGGCAGCCTGATCGCAGCACGCGTCACCCGCCATGCCGAGACGCCGGGCCTGGGCGACCCCATCGAGCGCGAGCGCAGCGACTGGATCGAGGACTTCGGCAGGCGCAATCTCGCCAACACGCCGCCGCCGCGCTGGACCGTGCGTCGCGAGGGCGGCGAATTCGACAGCTTCAGTGGCGCCACCATCACCCCACGCGCAGTGGCCCGAGGATTGGGCCGCACGCTAGCCTTCCTGCAGCGCCACGGCGAGGCGATCTGGGCGGCCGAGCCGAGCGCACGCCTGCACTTCGAGGATGCCCCCGATGCCCCCGATGCACGCGATTGAAGTCAAGCGCTCAACCGCTGCCTCAGTGTCGTCCGAAGGCTGCTCAGCTCCGCAACGAGGGGTAGTCGTCCTTGGACATCCATCGTCATCAACGCGCAGGCGGGGATCCGGCTTCCGCGGCGAGGTCGCTGGGCCCCCGCCTTCGCGGGGGCGACGACGCATGCAGGCGACTGTCGTCGATCGCACAGCCGCTGCGTGCGTGCCGCCCGAAAGCGACTCGGCTCCTCATCGAGGCGCAGTCGTCCTTGGACTTCCATCGTCATCCCCGCGCAGGCGGGGATCCAGATTCCACGGCGAGCTCGCTGGGCCCCCGCCTTCGCGGGGGCGACGACAACAGTTGTTGTGGGGCGCTTTCTGCTCCTTGAGTGGGTGCAGCAGGTGACGGCGCCCATCGCTGCGTCGGGCGCCTCGCCCGCGGCCAAGCACTCGACGCAGGTCGCGCCGGTTCCTGCGCCGCTGGACTCCACCAGCGCCGTACCGGTGGACTCACCAGGCTTCACCCTGCCCGACCGCGCCGAAGCCTCCGCCACGCTCGAAGCCGGCCTGTGGAGCCAGAACGTCGGCCTGGTCCAGCTGCTCGGCCTGTGCCCGCTGCTGGCGGTCAGCAGCACCGCGGTCAACGCGCTCGGCCTCGGCCTCGCCACGCTGGTCGCGCTGACCGCCACCAATACCGCGATCGCGCTGATCCGCCGGCTCACGAGCGCGGAAGTGCGCATCCCCGCCTTCGTGATGGTGATCGCCGCGGTGGTGACCTCGATCGAGCTGGCCATGCACGCCTTCCTGCCGGCCCTGCATGCGGTGCTGGGCATCTTCCTGCCGCTGATCGTCACCAACTGCGCCATCCTCGGCCGCGCCGAAGCGCTGGCCAGCCGCACCGATCCCATGCGCGCCGCGCTCGACGGCTTCGCCATGGGCCTGGGCTTCCTCGGCGTGCTGCTGCTGCTCGGCCTGCTGCGGGAGGGCATCGGCCAGGGCAGCCTGTTCGCCGACGCCGGCCGCCTGCTCGGCCTGCCCTGGCTGGAGTTCGATTTCAGCACGCATCGGTTCCTGATCGCCGCACTGCCGCCCGGCGCCTTCGTCCTGCTCGGCCTGCTGATCGCCGCCCGCCAGGCCTGGCTCAACCGCCGAGCGCGGCCACTCTCATCGCCACTCGACCGCACATGACGTGAGCCCTGGACCACCATGAGCTCCCACGCCCGCCCCTGTCTTCGATGCCGGCCGCACCCCTGCCCCACCCGCATCCTCATTCGCCGAGCGCCCGGCCGCGCTGACGCATAGGGTGGGCCCCGGCCCACCATGAGCTCCGCACTCGCCCCACTCCCCGACCGCCCATGACTCTGCCCCCCAAGAACACGAAGCGCCGAGCGCCCGCAGCGAAGAAGACATCGACCCGCGCCAGCAAAGCGAAGGTGGCGACGAAAGCCGCAAAGAAACCCGCCCTGCCCAAGACCGCCGACACCCCGCCCAGCCGGCCGATGGCGCCAGAGGCGCGCTTCGAGTTCTTCCGCCGCCTGCGCGAGCTCAACCCCGAACCCAAGACCGAACTCGAGCACAGCAGCGCCTTCGAGCTGCTGATCGCGGTGCTGCTCTCGGCCCAGGCCACCGACGTCAGCGTCAACAAGGCCACCCGCAAGCTGTTCGCGATCGCCAACACCCCGCAGGCCCTGCTGGAGCTCGGCGATGAAGGCCTGCGCGAGCGGATCTCGAGCATTGGCCTGTACAAGGCGAAAGCCGCCAACACGATCGCCACCTGCCGGCTCCTGCTCGAACGCCACGGCGGCGAGGTGCCCGGCGACCGTGAATCCCTGGAGCAGCTGCCCGGCGTCGGCCGCAAGACCGCGAACGTGGTGCTGAACACCTGGTTCCGGCAGCCGGCCATGGCGGTCGACACCCATATCTTCCGCGTCGCCAACCGAACCGGCCTGGCGCCCGGCAAGGACGTGCGCGCGGTCGAAGACGCCCTGCTGAAGCGGGTCCCGGAGGAATTCCTGATGGACGCCCACCACTGGCTGATCTTGCACGGGCGCTATGTCTGCAAAGCGCAGAAGCCGGACTGCGGGCTGTGCGTGGTCCACGACCTGTGCAACTTCCGCCACAAGGCGGCGCTGTCCGCGACTGGCTGAGCCACAGGCTGGCGCAGGCTGTCGTCGAGCGCGCCGCCGAAGCGCACACTTTGGAGCTGCGCCTGCCCCTCAAGGCCCGTGCCCGAGGCGCTGTCATACAGCTGTCACGAAAATGCAGCATTTTTATCCGACCACCTGAACGAGCCCGCCCCATGCGCCGCCACGCCCTGCCCCGCCTGCTCACCCTTTCCCTGGCCACCGCTCTGCTCGCCGCCTGCGGCGGTTCCCAGCAGCCGAGCACCGGCGCTGCCACCGGCGCTGCCGACGCCCCCGCCGCCGCACCGGCCAGCAAGGCCCAGCGGATCACCGGCGCCGGCTCCACTTTCGTGTTCCCGGTGCTCTCGCGCTGGTCGGCCGAGCACAACCGTCTGACCGGCGCCCAGGTCAACTACCAGTCGATCGGCTCCGGCGGCGGCATCGCCCAGGTCAAGGCCGGGACGGTCGACTTCGGCGCCAGCGACAAGCCGCTGGCCCCCGCCGAGCTCACCGAATCGAACCTCGTCCAGTTCCCGATCGTGATCGGTGGCGTGGTGCCGGTGGTCAATCTCGAAGGCGTGCAGCCGGGCCAGATCAAGTTCACCGGCCCGCTGCTGGCCGACATCTACCTCGGCACGGTGACGCGCTGGAACGATCCGCGCATCGCCGAGATCAACCCCGAGCTGAGCCTGCCGGAGGCCGAGATCCAGATCGTCTATCGCAGCGATGGCTCGGGCACCACCTTCAACTTCAGCAACTACCTCAACAAGGTCAGCCCGGAGTGGGCTGCCAAGGTCGGTGAGGGCACGGCCCTGTCCTGGCCCAAGGGCGTCGGCGGCCGCGGCAACGAGGGCGTCGCCGCCTTCATCCAGCAGCTGCCGAACTCGATCGGCTATGTCGAACTGAGCTATGCCCTGCAGACCGGCGGTGTCTACGGCGCCATGCAGAACGCCGCCGGCCAGTTCGTGCAGCCGAACGACCAGAGCTTCCAGGCCGCCGCGGCCAGCGCCGACTGGGCCAACGCGCAGGACTTCAACCTGGTGATCACCAACGCCCCGGGCGAGGCCTCGTGGCCGATCGCCGCCTCGGTCTTCGTGCTGATGCCGAAGAACGCCAAGCCGGAAGCGCGCAAAGGCGTGCTGGACTTCTTCGACTGGGTGCTCGACAACGGCCAGCCGATGGCCAGCGAACTGGACTATGTGCCCCTGCCGCAGCCGCTGGCCGAGCAGGTCAAGGCCTACTGGAACACCCAGTTCCCGGCCAGCGAAGGCCCGGCCAACTAAGTCTGATTCAGGCCGCCCGAGCCCACCCCAATGCAGACCCCTCTGGTTTCCGCCGCCGGGCATCTTGCCGAGCAGCGTGCCCGCGCAGACGCGCGCTATGACCGCCTGTTCCGCTGGACCGTGGCGGCAGCGGGCGGCTTCGTCCTGCTGGCGCTGATCGGCATAGCCGCCTCGATGCTCTGGGGCGGTCTGAACGCCCTGCAGGCGTTTGGCCCGGGCTTCTTCACCTCGACCGAGTGGAACCCCGTCGAACGCCAGTTCGGCGCCGGCGTGGCGATCTACGGCACCCTGGTGACCTCGGGCATCGCGATCCTGATCGCGGTGCCGGTGAGCTTCGGCATCGCCCTGTTCCTGACCGAAGTGGCCCCGCCCTGGCTGCGCGCGCCGGTGTCCTCGGCGATCGAGCTGCTGGCCGGTATCCCCTCGATCATCTACGGCATGTGGGGCCTGTTCGTGCTGGTGCCGGTGATGGCCAAGTACGTCAACCCCTGGCTGGATGCGACGCTCGGCGAGCTGCCGCTGATCGGGCAGCTGTTCTCCGGCCCGCCGCTGGGCCTGGGCACGCTGACCGCCGGCCTGGTGCTGGCGATCATGATCATTCCCTTCATCAGCTCGGTGATGCGCGAGGTCTTCCTGACCGTGCCGACCCGGCTCAAGGAGTCGGCCTACGCGCTGGGCTCGACCACCTGGGAAGTCGCCTGGCACATCGTGCTGCCCTACACCCGCTCGGCGGTGATCGGCGGCATCTTCCTGGGACTGGGCCGCGCGCTCGGCGAGACCATGGCGGTGACCTTCGTGCTCGGCAACGCCAACCGCATCAGCGCCAGCCTGCTGGAGCCGGGCAACTCGATCACCGCGACCATCGCCAACGAGTTCGCCGAAGCGCGCGACCCGCTGCACATGGGCTCGCTGCTGATGCTTGGCTTCACCCTGTTCCTGATCACCTTCGTCGTGCTCAGCATCGCCAAGCTCATGCTGCTCAGCCTGAAGCGCCGGGAGGGCCAGTGATGTCCAATGCCCTCTACCTGCGGCGCCGGATCAAGAACACCGCGGCCCTGATCCTCGCCGGCGCGGCCACCCTGTTCGGCCTGTTCTTCCTCGTGTGGATCCTGTGGACCACGCTGGGCCGCGGCATCGCCGCGCTGGACCTGAACCTGTTCACCCAGATGACCCCGCCGCCCGGCCAGGAAGGCGGCATGGCCAACGCCCTGTTCGGCAGCGTGGTGATGAGCCTGCTCGCCATCCTGATCGGCGCGCCGGTCGGTATCGCCGCCGGCACCTTCCTTGCAGAGTTCGTCAACAAGCGTTTACTGGGCGAGGTGATCCGCTTCGTCAACGACATCCTGCTGTCGGCGCCGTCGATCGTGATCGGCCTGTTCGTCTACGCGCTGGTCGTCCAGCACACGCGCTTCTCGGCCCTGGCCGGTGCGCTGGCGCTGGCCTTCATCGTGCTGCCGGTGGTGGTGCGCACCACCGACGAGATGCTGCGCCTGGTGCCCTCGCAGATGCGCGAGGCCGCGCTGAGCCTCGGCATCCCGCAGTGGAAGGTGACCGTGCACGTGCTCTACCGCGCCGCCGCGCCGGGCATCCTCACCGGCGTACTGCTCGCGCTGGCGCGCATCTCCGGCGAGACCGCGCCGCTGCTGTTCACCGCGTTCTCCAACCAGTACTGGAGCACCGACCTCACGGGCGCCATGGCGAACGTGCCGGTGGTGGTCTTCCAGTTCGCGATGAGCCCCTTCCCCGCCTGGCAGGCCCTGGCCTGGTCCGGCGCGCTGGTCATCACCCTGTTCGTGCTGCTGCTGAGTCTGGCGGCGCGCACCTTCCTGCTCCGCAAGTCCCAAGGCCATGACTGACAGCCCCGCAGCGGCACCCGCGCTCAAGATGGACGTGCGCGGCCTGAACTTCCACTACAACGGCTACCACGCGCTGCGCGACATCCACCTGCCCATCCCGGAGAAGCAGGTGACCGCGCTGATCGGCCCTTCGGGCTGCGGCAAGTCGACCCTGCTGCGCTGCCTGAACCGGATCTACTCCCTGTACCCGGGTCTGGTGGCCAGCGGTGAGGTGCGCCTCGACGGCGAGAACATCCTCGACCCGAAGTACCCGCTGAACCGCCTGCGCAGCAAGGTCGGCATGGTCTTCCAGAAGCCCGTTCCCTTCCCGATGAGCATCCACCAGAACGTGGCCTGGGCGATCCAGCACCACGAGACGCTGTCGCGCTCCGAGCTCGACGACCGCGTCGAGGCCGCGCTGCGCCAGGCCGCGCTGTGGGAGGAGGTCAAGGACAAACTCAAGCAGAACGCGCTGGGCCTCTCCGGCGGCCAGCAGCAGCGCCTGTGCATCGCCCGTGCGGTGGCGCTGAAGCCCGAAGTGATCCTGCTGGACGAGCCGACATCGGCGCTCGACCCCATCGCCACCGGCAAGATCGAGCAGCTGATCGCCGAGCTCAAGCAGCAGTTCACCATCGTCATCGTCACCCACAACATGCAGCAGGCCGGTCGCTGCTCCGACCACACCGCCTTCATGTACCTGGGCCAGCTGATCGAGCACGGCGAGACCGAGCGCATCTTCACCAACCCCTCGAATCCGCAGACCGAGGGCTACATCACCGGCCGCTTCGGCTGAGCGGGAGCGCGCCATGCACGAGCCACACACCCACAAGAGCTACGACGCCGAACTCACCCGCCTGGGTCAGGAGCTCGAAGCCATGGGCGCAGCCGCGGCCATGCAGCTCGAAGCCGCGCTGCTCGCCCTGGAGCGGCGCGACGACGCCGCCGCCGAGCGCGTGGTCGCTGCCGATGCCGGCATCGACGCCCGCGAGAGCGAGCTCAGCCACGACGTCCTGCGCCTGCTCGCCCTGCGCCAGCCGGTGGCCCGCGACCTGCGCGAGGTGCTGGCTGCGCTGCGCATCGCCAGCGACATCGAGCGGATGGGCGACCTCGCCGCCAATCTGGCCAAGCGCTGCCGCGTGCTGAACACCCAGCCGATGGTGCCAGCCGCGGCCGGGCTGCGGCCGATGGCCGACTTCGCGATCCGCCAGCTGCGCGACGTGCTGCGGGCCTACGTGCAGCGCGACGTGGCGCTGGCCATCGCCGTGCGCGAGCGCGACGCCGAGCTCGACCGCCTGCACACCGAGCTGTTCCGCGCCCTGCTCGCCTGGATGGGCGAGGACAGCAGCCACATCGGCGCCGGCACGCATCTGCTGTTCATCGCCAAGAACATCGAGCGGATCGGCGACCACGCCACCAACATCGCCGAAAACGTCTGGTTCATCGAGCACGGCGAGACTCCGCTCGAGGCCCGCGAGAAGCGCGACGCCAGCAGCGAACTGGGGGAATAGCGCGGCGCGGCGGGCTGCATGCGCCCACCGCCATCGCCGCTGGAATGCAGACGCCGCCGGCCCCGCGCCGGCGGCGTTGTTCTTTGCGCCGGCCACTTCGGCATCCAGCGGGCCAGGCGATTCGGCGATACCTGCGTGCATCTTTGGGCAAAGCGCTAGAATCCGCGGCGGCCGGGGGGCTCCTGCACTTCCCGCACTCCTGTGAAACGCGTGCGACGCGCACCATGCGCGGCGGCCGCGTTCGCGCAGTCGGTGCCCGATCCAGGGCCAAGGCAGGCTTAGACGGCAGCCGGATTGCCGTCCACTCATCTCTATCGCGGGGAAGAACACATGTTGAAGGCTTTGCTGCAAACCAAGCCCGTCGGGCCCGCACCGCACGTCGACGCCGGCGAGCCGGTCGAGGGCTCGCTCGCGGGCGAGGCCTCGCTGAAGCGCGTGCTCGGCGCGCGCCAGCTGGTCATGCTGGGCATCGGCGCGGTCATCGGCGCCGGCATCTTCGTGCTCACCGGCCAGGCGGCCGCGGCGCACGCCGGCCCCGCGATCGTGTTGAGCTTCGTCCTGGCCGGCATCGCCTGCGCCTTCGCCGGCCTGTGCTACGCCGAGTTCGCGGCGATGATGCCGGTGTCCGGCAGCGCCTATTCGTACGCGTACGCCACCCTCGGCGAGGGCGTGGCCTGGTTCATCGGCTGGAACCTGGTGCTGGAGTACATGTTCGCGGCGTCGACCGTAGCGGTGGGCTGGTCGGGCTACTTCAACAGCCTGCTGACCAGCATGGGCATCGGCCTGCCGGCGGCGCTGGCCTCGGCCCCGCTCAACGTGGTCAACGGCAGCATCGTCTACACCGGCGGCTTCCTGAACCTGCCGGCGGTGGCCATCGTCGCCGCGGTCAGCGGCCTCTGCTACGTCGGCATCACCCAGTCGGCCTGGGTCAATGCAGTGATCGTGGCGATCAAGGTCATCGTGATCCTGCTGTTCGTGGCGTTTGGCGTGCAGTACATCAACCCCGAGAACTGGATCCCCTTCATTCCCGAGAACACCGGCCCCGGCCAGTTCGGCATGGACGGCGTGGTGCGTGGCGCGGCGGTGGTGTTCTTCGCCTACATCGGCTTCGATGCGGTCTCGACCGCGGCCGGCGAGGCCAAGAACCCGCAGCGCGACATGCCGATCGGCATCCTCGGCTCGCTGTTCTTCTGCACGCTGATCTACATCATCGTCTCCGGCGTGCTGACCGGCATGCTGCCCTACACCGAGCTGGGCACGCCCAAGCCGGTCGCCACCGCGCTCGAGGCCTACCCCAGCCTGCTGTGGCTGAAGACCCTGATCGAGATCGGCGCCATCGCCGGCCTGTCCTCGGTGATCCTGGTCATGCTGATGGGCCAGCCGCGCATCTTCTACTCGATGTCGAAGGACGGCCTGCTGCCGAAGTTCTTCGCCAAGGTCCATCCGAAGTTCCAGACCCCGCACGTCGGCACGATCATCGTCGGCGTGTTCGCCGCCTGCCTCGCCGGCTTCCTGCCGATCGGCCTGCTCGGCGAGCTGGTGTCGATGGGCACCCTGCTGGCGTTTGCCACCGTCTGCATCGGCGTGCTGGTGCTGCGCCGCACCCGCCCGGACCTGCCCCGCCCCTTCCGCGTGCCCTTCGCCTGGTTCGTCTGCATCGCCGGCGCGGCCGCCTGCCTCTACCTGTTCTGGCAGCCCTTCAAGGCCCACTGGACCCTGATGGTCAGCTGGACCTTCCTCGGCGTGCTGATCTACCTGCTCTACGGCTACCGCCACAGCAAGCTGCGCAAGCCGGCATGATCGCGAACGTGCAATCCGGTTGAAGGAAAGGGCGGCCCTCGGGCCGCCCTTTCCGTTTCCGTCAGGGCCGTTGCGTGACCACACGCCCCAGCGCCGCCCAGCGCACCCGCCGCGTCGCCAGCATGAACACCGCGAGGCAGCCGAACAGCACCAGCGCGCCGCCGAGCAGCGCATAGTCCTCCGCCTTCAGCAGCGCGTAGAGCAGCGCATACAGGCCGGCCAGCAGGCCGGCGCTGGCCCAGCCCTTGGCGCGGCTTTCCAGCACACCGGCAAGGTAGGCCGCGATCAGCGCGATGCAGGCCAAGGCCGCCAGCAAGTAGGCCAGGCCGAAGCCGATGTGCTCGCTCAGCGCCAACAGCAGCAGGAAGAACATCGCCAGCGCGAGGCCGATCAGGCCGTAGTGCAGCGGGTGCAGCTCGTCGCCGCCGACCACCTCGACAAAGAAGACAGCGCCGAACACCAGCACCAGCACCAGCAGGGCGTACTTCATGGCCCGCTCGGTCATCAGGTAGCGATCCACCGGATCCACCAGGCGCAGGCCGAAGGCATGGGTGGCGAGACCCGCGCAGTGGGTGGACTCCAGCCCGCACTGGCGCACCGCCTGCTGGGCCTGGCTGGCCAGCCGCGAGACCTTCCACTGCGCGCTGAAACCGTCGGCCCGCAGCTCCGGCGCCTGCGGCAGCAGGTCGCCGCCGAAGGAGGGATGCGGCCAGTCACCCGCCAGACGCACTTCGGTGTCGGCGCCCACCGGCACGAAGTCGAGTGCTTCGGTGCCGCTGATCTCGGCATCGAGCTGCACGCTGAGCTGTCGCGTTTCAAGCTGCGCCAGAGGCAGCGAAGCCTGCACGCCGGCTTCCAGCCAGGGCAGCTGCGCGCCAGGCTCGACGCTGAGCGGCTTGCCGCCCGAACTCAGCGCCAGACTGCGGATGCCGCGGTTGTCACCCAGACCCAGCAGCAGCTCAGCGCGGATCGCGCGCTCGCCCTCACCAAGCAGACCGCCGGTGTCGAACTCGGCGCTGGCTTTCACCTGCAGGTGGTAGAGCAGCGCCAGGAACAGCGAGCGGCCGCGGCGCTCGCTGTTGAATGCAGCCTCGTAGACCAGCCGCGCCGGCAGCAGCAGGCGCGCCTCGCGCACGGTCCTGGTCTCGACCACCTCGCGCTGCACGCCCTCTTCCATGACCAGCCGGCGCTCGGGCACGACGCGCTCCACTTCGACGCGCAGCAGCGGGCCGGTGATGCGCTGAGCCCGGCTGCTGCTCTGGGCCACTTCGGCGCGCACCTCGGCCGCGCGCTGCTGGCGCTCGTACACCAGCCCGTTCAACAGCAGGATCGGCACCAGCAGCACCAGCATGGTGAAACCGATCAGGGGAATCTTGAAACCGAGTCGCATGGCGAGCTCCGCGAGAATGGGAGCCTGCATTGCGCGCCAGCGTGGTGGCATGACGGCGTTTCGGTTCTGGCGATTCGCGGGCGTCGCGGGGAGAGCGGGGATTGGGGATTCGGGATTCGGGATTCGGGATTCGGGATTCGGGATTCGGGACGAGTGTGGACCGACGAGTGTGGACCAACGCCTATCGCGCTGCGGTCGCGCGCTGCTCGCGCCCCAACATCCAACCCGCATAGGGTGGGCCCTGGCCCACCATGAGCTCCACCCTCGCCCCGGTCGATGCAAGGGCTGGGATTGGGGATTGGGGATTGGGGATTCGCAAAGGCCGGCAGCAGCGCATGCCCCGCTGGTGCCTGGCGCGCCCGCTCCTCATCGGAGCCTGGGCCGCAGCCACGCTGCCCCGAACCGCACCGCAATCCTCCTTTCTCTGTGCTCCGCCCCCGCGTGGGATAATCCGCGGCCGTTTGTCCTGGCCGCACCGAACCCATGTCCGACCACGCCCCCCTGCTCGTCACCTGCGCCCTGCCCTATGCCAATGGCCATCTGCACCTCGGCCATCTGGTCGGCTACATCCAGGCCGACATCTGGGTGCGCGCGCAGCGCATGCAGGGCCGCGAGGCCTGGTTCGTCTGCGCCGACGATGCCCACGGCACGCCGATCATGCTGGCCGCAGAGAAAGCCGGGATGGCGCCGGAGGACTTCATCCGCGGCATCCAGGCAAGCCACGAACGCGACTTCGCCGAATTCGGCGTGGCCTTCGACCACTACCACAGCACGCATTCGGACGAGAACCGCGCCCTGGCCGAGCTGATCTACGGCCGCATCAAGGGCGAGTACATCGCCCGCCGCAGCATCCAGCAGCTGTTCGACCCCGAGCGGCAGATGTTCCTGCCCGACCGCTACATCAAGGGCGACTGCCCGAAGTGCGGCGCGGTGGACCAGTACGGCGACAACTGCGAGGTCTGCGGTGCCGCCTACGCGCCGACCGACCTCAAGAACCCGCGCTCGGTGGTCTCGGGCGCGGTACCCGAGCTGCGCGAGAGCGAGCACTACTTCTTCGAGCTGCCGAAGTTCGAGGCCTTCCTGCGCGAGTGGCTGGCCGGCGACGTGGCGCATCCGGGCGTGCGCGCCAAGCTGGCCGAGTGGCTGGACGGCGGACTGCGCGACTGGGACATCTCGCGAGACGCGCCCTACTTCGGCTTCGCCATTCCCGACGCGCCCGGCAAGTTCTTCTACGTCTGGCTGGATGCGCCGATCGGCTATCTGGCCAGCTTCAAGGCGCTGTGCGACGCGCGCGGCATGGACTTCGACGCGCTCATCAACGCCGACAGCCCGGTGCGCATGCACCACTTCATCGGCAAGGACATCATCAACTTCCACGGCCTGTTCTGGCCGTCGACGCTGAAGGGCGCAGGGCTGCTGACGCCGCACAAGCTGCACGTCAACGGCTACCTGACCGTCAACGGCGCCAAGATGTCGAAGTCACGCGGCACCTTCATCCAGGCCCGCACCTACCTCGACGCCGGCTTGAACCCCGAATACCTGCGCTACTACTTCGCCGCCAAGAGTTCGGGCGGCGTCGATGATCTCGACTTGAACCTCGAAGACTTCGCCCAGCGCGTCAACGCCGACATCGTCGGCAAGTTCGTCAACATCGCCAGCCGCTGCGCCGGCTTCATCGAGAAGCGCTTTGGCGGCCAGCTGGCCGAGACCATGAGCGACGCCGAGCTCGAGTACTACCTCGGCGCCTGGGATCGCCTCTCGCAGGCCTGCCTCGGCGAGCACGGCGCCTTCGCCAGCGGCGACTTCAACGGCGCCCTGCGCCGGATCATGGCCGAGGCCGACGCCACCAACGAGCGGATCGCAGCGCAGGCGCCCTGGGCGCTGGCCAAGCAGGAAGGCCGCGAGGCCGAGCTGCACGCGATCTGCACGCTGGCGATCAACATGTTCCGTCTGCTGGCCGGCTTCCTCGCGCCGGTGCTGCCCGCGACGGTGGCAAAGATCGAGACCTTCCTGCAGAGCCCGCTGGCGGCCTTCGACACTCTCGCGCAGCCGCTGCTCCATCACGCGATCGCGCCCTATGCCGCGCTCGCCACCCGCATCGACCCCAAGCACATCGAAACCATGATCGAGAACAGCAAGGAAACCCTCGCCCCCGCGCCGGAAGCCACCAAGGCCAAGCCCCAGTCAGCGGCACCCACGGCCCAGCCCTCAGCCCCAACGTCGCCGGCTGCGAATCCCGAATCCCCACTCCCCAATCCCATCGCCATTGAAGACTTCGCCAAACTCGACCTGCGCATCGGCAAGGTGCTGGAGTGCGGTTTCGTCGACGGCAGCGACAAGCTGCTGCGCTTCAGGCTGGATGCCGGCGAGCTCGGCGAGCGCCAGATCTTCAGCGGCATCCGCGCCGCCTACGCCGAGCCGGAGAAGCTCATTGGCCGCAGCGTGGTGTTCATCGCCAACCTCGCCCCGCGCAAGATGCGCTTCGGCCTCAGCGAGGGCATGATCCTGTCGGCCGGCACCGGCGGCGACGATCTGTTCCTGCTCGATGTGGATGCCGGCGCCGCGGCCGGCGCGCAGGTCAAGTAAGCGCCGCGTGCGGCTGCGCCCCGCCGCGCCGGAGGACTTCCCCGCCCTGCTCGCGCTGAACGCCGAGCAGGTGCGGTTCCTGAGCCCGCTGGATGATGCACGGCTCGCGCATCTGCACGCTGAGTCCGTCTGGCATCAGCTGATCGAAGGCGACACGGGCGTCTGCGCCTTCCTGCTGGCCTTCGCATCCGGCGCCGACTACGACAGCCCCAACTACCGCTGGTTCGAGGAACGCGGCGGCCGCTTCCTCTACGTCGATCGCGTCGTGGTCGCCGCATCCGCGCAAGGACGCGGCTGTGGACGCCAGCTGTACGAGGCTCTGTTCGCCTTCGCCTGCGCGGCGGGCTTCGCAGCCGTAGTCTGCGAGTACGACCTCGATCCACCGAACCCGGTCTCGGCCGCCTTCCACGCGCGCTTCGGCTTCGTCGAAATCGGTCGCCAGATGGCGAACGGCAAGCAGGTCTCGATGCGCAGAGCTGAGCTGACGGCTCCCGGCTGAGGACTGATCAGACTGGGTGCCCGTGCTACGGCCGCATGCGGACGCCGCGGACGGCCCGATCACCCGCTCAAGCACGCTGGCTGTCACGGCGACCGGATCGCACACCCGCACGGCTCCCACCCGCGGATGTCGACATCACCACCCTCGCGGTTCGGCGGAAGTATGCGTCGGTGGGCGCAGTGCGACCGGCGGCAGCTGCGCGCCGCGTCTTGAGCCAACCGGTTGATGCAGGCTTGCACAAGGCCCGACGCACAACTAAGGTCCCTGGCAATTCATTTCATTGAACTGCCATGACCCCGAACTCTTCGCGAAGCGTCACAGCGGCTCTGGGCCTTGTGATCGCCTTCGTCCTCCCGCACGACGCTAGCGCCGAGGCCGCTGCGGGGACTGCGGTTGCCGGGGTCACCGCGCTCAGCCGGATCGTGCTGGACGAACAGGGACAACCCACACTGGCATGCGGCCTTGCCGCCGCCAGCGCGCTGCGTGAGTTCGCGCCGCGGCTCCGGAGCCTAGCCAAGGTCGATGGGCTTGAGCTTCCGACAGCATCCAAGACCTCGCCTACCACACTGTTCGAGATCAACTATCTCGATGCTCCCGGTACGGGCTTCTTCGACTCCACGCCGGTGGCACCCTTGCCCGGCAACCCGGCGACCACGCTGGGTGGCCAAAGACAGGCGGCTCTACGCGCCGCCGCCGACGTCTGGGCCATGCGTATCGACAGCGCCCTGCCGCTTCGAGTGAATGCCTCGTTCGTCGACCTCGGATGCCACGGCGCCGCCAGTGCCGGGCCAAGCGGATGGCGCAGCAACGCAGCCGGCATGCCTCTCGCAGACACCTACTATCCTGACCCGGTCGTCGTGGCGCGCGGCGGCCGCAGGATCGACTCCGAGCCCGCCGAGCTTGAACTCAGATTCAACGCCGAGATCGGCAACCTCTCCTGCTTCCAGGGGATCGTGCCCGATGGATTCTGGTACGGGATCGATCGGCATGCACCCTCGCCGCTCACCGCCTACTCGTTTCTCGAACTGGCGAGCCATGAGTTCGGGCACGGGCTCGGCATCTTAGGGTTGCTGGAAGACGACGGCAGCATGCCGAATGGCTTTGTCCACTTCGATGCGTTCTCGCGCAACCTCTACAGCAGGAGCCACCAGCAGCGTCTCGACGCACTCCCGCCGACGCAACGTGCAGCGGCATTGGCCCAGCGCGACGATGTCGTCTGGGACGGCACTGCAGTGAAGGAGCGACTGGTGGAAGCGCTGGGACGTCCTCGCGAGGTGCGTGCCTTCGTTGCCGGTGCGACAGTGCCCTGGCCCGCCTTCAGTCATGAGTTCCTGCCCTTCCGAAGCCCGCTTGAGCTCTCGGCAGGCCTGCGCGCTGCGCGCAATGCGACCCTGCAGGCGAGCACGGATGCCCTGCCACGCAGCGTCCGCGATGCCTGTGAACCGCTACTGGACGCACCGCTGCCACCGGACACCGTGGTCATGGCCGAGTTCGGCGGATGCAGCGTCGACCGCAAGTGGCAGCATGCCGCTGATGCAGGCGCTGTCGCTCTACTGATGGTGGACAGCCGCGAACCTGAAGACCCGCGCTCCTCGACGCGTGTTGGCCTGCCGCTGCGAGAACGCCACGACCCGATGCTGTGGACGGTCGGCCCCACCGCGGGTTCCGCGCTGTGGCCCCTGGCTGAGAGCAATACGCGAATCGAGCTGGGCTTCCAGGCGGATGCTGCCCCGCGCGGCACGTTTGACGGGCGCTTGCCGCTGTCGGACCTCGGTCATTTCAGCGACTCCACTGACCTGCGCCTGCTGATGAGCCGGAGAAGTTTCGGCTCGGGCCGCTTCGGCTTCACCGACCTCACCGCCGACGCCTTGTACGACATCGGCTGGCCCCGCCCCGATGCGCGCCGCTCGATGTATGTCGGCGCCTGGTACCAGCCCGCGCGCTCCGGCGAAGGCTGCGTCCTCAGCCTTGAAGGCAACGATGTCCTGTTCACCTTGAGCTGCTACTTCCACCACCAGGGCGAACAGATCTGGGTGCTGGGCGCGGCGGAACTGCGCGGCGAGGCGCTGGAGTTCGCGCCCGTGCAGATCACCCGCGGCACCGGCTACGGCAGCGCGTTCGACCCGGCCAATGTCGTGCGCGAAACCTTCGGTCGGATTCGTCTGAGCCTGTCCGACTGCAACCGCGCGGTGCTCGACGTCTGGCCCGAGCGAACCGGCTTCGGGCCGTTCCAAGTGCCCTTGCGCAAGATCGTGCAGGGCGATTGCCAGACCCTGAGCAGCGCCCTGCCCGACCGCAGCCTGTCCGGCAGCTACTACGATCCCGCGCGCTCCGGCGAAGGTATCCAGATCGCCGTCGAGGCCGATGGACGCCTGGCCTCACTGGCCTGGTACACCTACGACGCCGGCAGGCAACTGTGGGCGATCGGGGCCGGCCCGTTGGTGGATGCCAGGCTGGAAGTGAGCAATGCCGTGATCGCGCAAGGCGGAGAATTCGGCCGCGACTTCAATCCGACCGACGTGAGCACCCTGCCCTTCGGAGCCTTCGAACTGCAGTGGATCGACTGCAATCGGGTCGACGTGAGGATCCAGCCAACGGCGCCCGGGCTTGAGCCCTCGCAACGGATCCTGCGCCGGGTAGTGCCGCGCGAGTGCTGACCAGGCAGGCTTCGTCGCGTCCCGCTGTTTGTTCCTCAAGCGCGCCAACAGCGCTTCGGGGCACGGCAGCGCAATCGCATGCGCAGCCGCCTCGTGAGCACGCTCGACTGCGGGGCGGTTGGCGCGATGCCACTGGCGTTCACCCACGAGCCGCGCCGACGTGAGACCCTGCACGCCGTGTTCGGCCTGCGCCGGGTGCGATACCCCACCACGGAGCCGCGCGTGCCCTTCGAAATCCTCCCCGATGACCATCTGGTCGACCCCAAGGTGCAGTGCGACGACTGCGAAGCCGTGTGCTGCCGGCTGACCGTGGTGGTGATGCCGGATGACATCGTGCCGCGCCACCTCACCGAGCACACGCCCGAAGGGCTGGAGGTGATGGCGCGCGACGAGGACGGCTGGTGCGTGGCGGTGGACCGCATCCAGATGTGCTGCAGCATCTACAGCCAGCGGCCGACGATCTGCCGCAGCTTCACCATGGGCAGCGGCTTCTGCCGCGCTGAACGTCTGACCTACTCGAAGCGTTACGACGACATTCCGCACGCTCTGCTGTAGCAGCGCGGCTCCCAGGGCGGCGCTCGTTCTATCGCGCTCTCGCGGCTTCCGGCAAGCACCTGAGCACTTCGAGTGCTCCCCGCGCAGGTGCCCATGGCGCCCTGATCGCGCATGCAGCGGCAGGCGTGCCGAGAACGGCCTACCGCAGCCGTCGCCCTTCGACGCAGGCCTCGATCAGCTTGGCCAGCCGCTCCGCGCGCGTCGTCGCCTTCTTGGCCGTCGTCACCCAGTGCAGCACCGTCTTGCGATAGCCCGGCGGCGCGGACTCGAAGTAGGTCCATGCGGCGTGGTCGCGCGCAAAGCTGTGCAGCTCCTCGGCGCTGAGCTCGGCGACCGTGGCCTGCTCGAAGGAATACACGGCTGAGCGCGCTTCGCTGCGGCGGGCGAAGGCGGCCTCGCCGGCGGGACGCATGCGGCCCTGCGCGCGCAAGCGCTCGACCTTGGCGATGTTCACCGCACTCCAGATCGAGTTCGCCTTGCGTGGGGTGAAGCGGATTGAATAGCTCGACTCATCGATGCGCCGGCGTACGCCGTCGATCCAGCCAAAGCACAGGGCCTCGTCGACCGACTCCGGCCAGGTCATGCTTGGGCTGCCGCTGCCGACCTTGTGGAAACCGACCAGCAGCTCGCGGGCGCAGTCGGCGTGCGCTTCCAGCCAGCAGCGGAAAGCCGCGGCATCGGCGAAGAACATCGGCCCGCTCATGCCCTGCCTCCCAAGCGTCTACAGCACCAGCCCAGCCTCTGGCCCTCAGGGCTCGAAGCCATCGCCAAAGATCCGCGCGGCGTTGCCGAACTCGTAGCTGCCGCGGTCGACCGCGCCGAAGCGCGGCTCGCCGCGGGCATCGGTCAACGGCACCGGTGTCGCCGAGCCCGCGACGCTGGACACGCCGCTGTCGCGCGCCGGGCTGTTGCCCGGCAAGGAAAGGGTCGGCACATGGCCGCCGTTGTCGGTCGCCAGCAGCGGCAGCAGGGGATCGGCGAAGCTGGCGCCACTGGTCACCGGCGTCTCCGCGCCGCCGTTGGTGTTTCCGGACTGTCGCTGCGGCGGCCACTGCAGGTTGCCGCCGCCGTCGAAAGCCGCCGGATTGTTCATCGCCCAGTTGACGAACACGTTGCCGCCGCGGTTGTAGGCGAACACGGTATTGGCCAGACGCAGCTGGTTCGGGCTGCCGATGCTGATGCCGCCGGCAAAGGCCGCGGTGGCGACGTTGTGGGCGATGGTGGTGTTGATGATCTCGATCGGCGCCGTGCTGGACAGCCCCATCGCACCACCCAGACCCTCGCGGGCGACATTGCCGACGAAGCTGCCGTTGCGGATCACGCCGGGCGCATTGCCAGCCACGAACAGCCCGCCGAAGCCGCGCGCCTCGTTGTCGATGAAGCTGACCCGCTCCATCGCCCAGGGCCCGTCCTGCAGATAGGCGCCGCCGCTGTGCTGGCCGGCGCCGAGCTGCACGTTGCCGCGGAACTCGACATCCTCGAAGCGCGTGCGGCTGCTGGCGTCGTACATCACGCTGAAGAAGCCCGCCCCATACGCATTGCTGGTGTTGTCGACGAAGCGCGTGCGGCAGATGTCGACCCGGCGATCGGCGCCGTCCACGCCCAGCGCGCCGGCATTGCCGCCATTGCCGGGATTGCCGCCGCTGCCGATCGCGGCGTTGTCCTCGAAGCGGCTGTCGATGACGGTCAGCTCGCGGCTGCCCAGCGAATAGACCGCGCCGCCATTGCTGCCGGAGTTTCCGCGGAAGGTGCAGCCGGCGATCTCGATCCGCTGCAGCAGCTCGCCGTAGAAGGCACCGCCGCCATCGTCCTGCGGCGTGGCGTCCAGCGGCGCGTGGTTGTTCTCGAACAGGCAGTTGACCAGCTTGAGGCTGAGCTTGTGCGGGAACTCGAAGTCGTGCTGCTTGTAGATCGCCGCGCCGCGACCGTCGCTGACCCGCGCATCGCGCAGGCCGATGTTCTGCAGGGTCACGGTGAACAGCGGCGCATCCGGACGCGGATCCGGATTCTGCAGACTGAGGATGCGCCGGGCATTGCCGCCGGACAGCGTCACCCGACCGCCGCCGTCGAGCACCACGGCGCGGCGCGCGATCAGGGTCTGGCTCAGCACGACTGTAGTCGGCGCCGGCCCCTGGTCGAGCAGGATCGGCCCGCCTGCATCCAGCGCGGCCTGCAGGGCGGCAGCACTGATGCTGCCGGGACTGCCGTTGCCCACCACCACGGCGCCCGCGATGGGCTCGGCCTGAACCGGCGCGCAGAAGGATTGCGCTGACACAGGAAGGCAGGGAAGCAGTAGCAAGGCGAGCACAAGGAAGCGAAACATGTCCAGGGCAACACCAGGCCTGCGACCGGATCGGCGCGGCTCACAGTCTAGCCCGGCCGCATCGCAGCGCCGGAGCGTGCGCGCCGCTAACGGAGCAGAACGCTCACCCCGACCTCTATCACCGTCGCACGTGGGACGAGCGGCGGTTTGTAGGAGCGAGCTTGCTCGCGACCCGCAGCGCTGACGCAAGGCGCAGGCTGCGGTCGCCTGCAAGCAGGCTCCTACAGGAGCGGGGATTCGGGATTCGGGATTCGGGATTCGGGAAGAGCGTACGCCGACACCGGTCTCGCTGGAGCTTGGCGTAGGGCCGGGAACGTCCAGGGTCGAAGCTCAACGTCCAAATCCGAACAATCGCGCCACCCGCGCACCCAGGCGCTGCGAGCGCTGCGCCTCTGCGGCCGAAGGTGCACCTGCCCCACCCTGCTCCGCACTCTCGATCTGCGCCGCCAGCGCACCCAGGCTGCCGTGCGCAATCGCCAGCAGCGACAGCTTCACGCCGAGCTGCTTCTCGACGCGGGTCGCCAGCGTCAGCGCCAGCAGCGAATGGCCACCGGCATCGAAGAAGTTGTCGCCGAGCTGCACCTCGCGGGTGCCGAGCAGCTCGCGGGCAAGCGCCAGCACGGCACTCGCGGTCGCCGACAGCGCCGCAGGCTCAGCCGCCGGCGTCGAGCTCGGATCAGACGTCTGCGCAGAAGGTAACGGCAGCCGCGCGCGATCCAGCTTGCCGTTCGGCAGCAGCGGCAGCGCCGCCAGGCTCAGGACATGCTGCGGCAGCATGTAGGCCGGCAGCCTGCTCGCCAGGTGCGCACGCAGCTCCGCCGCCGTGGGCTCCGGCGGCGTGCCGACCACCCAGGCCAGCAGGCGCTGGTCGTCCTCGCTGCCGTGCACCGCGACCACCGCGGACTCCACCTGCGGATGCGCGCACAGCGCCGCCTCGATCTCGCCGAGTTCGATGCGATAGCCGCGCAGCTTGACCTGATGGTCGCGACGACCGAGGTGCAGCAGCTCGCCGGTCGGCAGGCGCAGGGCGATGTCGCCGGTGCGATAGGCGCGCTCGCCGGTCTCAGGCAGGCGCACGAACTTCTCGGCCGTGAGTTCGGGTCGCGCGTGGTAGCCCTCGGCGAGGCCCGCGCCGGTGATCAGCAGCTCGCCCGGCAGGCCGCAGGGCAGCCGCTGCAGCTGGGCGTCGACCACATGCAGGCCGGTGCTGGCCACGGGGCGGCCGATTGGACAGCGGTCGAGCTCGCCTGCGTCGATGCGCTGCTGGCTGGACCAGACCGTCGTCTCGGTCGGCCCGTACAGATTCCACAGCGCGCCCACGCGCGGACGTAGCCACTGGGCGAGTTCCGGCGTCAGCGCCTCGCCGCCGGTGAGCGCGACCAGATCCGACTGACCCGCCCAGTCTTCCGCGCGCAGCAGGCGCCAGGTCGAGGGCGTGGCCTGGAAAACATCGATGCGCTGCTCACGCAGGGCCGAGGACAGACGGCCCGGCGCCTCCAGCAGGGCGCGCTCGCCCAGCACCACGCAGCCGCCGGCCGCGAGCGGCAGCAGCAGTTCGAGCACGCTGATGTCGAAGGCATAGGTGGTGAGTGCGAGCAGTCGCTGGCCCGGCGCAAAGCCCGGCGCTTCGGCCATCGAGGCCAGGAAGTTGCCGACCGCACGGCGCGGAATGCGCACGCCCTTGGGCCGGCCCGTGCTGCCCGAGGTGTAGATGACATAGGCGAGGCTGTCTGGCGCTTCCGGCGCAGGCGCGAAGCCGGCACTGGGCGCGCGCGGCAGCGTGTTGACCGACAGCGATTCGGCGGCATCGAACAGTCCAGCGCTGTCGGCATCCACCAGCACGAGCCGCGCGCCGGCGTCTTCGCGCATGTAGCGCAGGCGCTCGATCGGCAGCTCGGGATCCAGCGGCAGCCAGGCGGCACCCGCGCGCAGCACGCCGAGCAGGGCGGCAACCAGATCGCTGCGTCGCGCCAGCGCCACGCCGACGATGTCGCCTGCCGTCACGCCGCGCGCATTCAGCGCCTCGGCGACGGCATCGGCGCGCGCCGCGAGCTCGGCCGCGCTGAAGCGACCGTCGACGGCTTCCAGCACGATCGCCTCGGGCTCGCGCCGCGCGCGCTCGAAGAAGGCGGCGTGCGGGCTGCGCCAGTCGCGTGCCGGCGCCGGCCCCGTGCTCATCGCATCCAGATCCGCGCGCTCGCTGTCGGCGATCAGGCTGATCTGCGCCACCGGCTGCTGCGGCGTGGCCACGGCCTGGGCCAGCACGCGTTCAAGACGCTCGCCAAGGCGCTCGATGCTGGCGCGCTCGAACAGCGCGCTGTCGAACTCGATCAGGCCACGGATACGCGCGCCGTCATCCCAGAACCAGAACGAGAGGTCGAGCTTGGCGCCGCCATTGGGCAAGGGCTCGCTGTCGACCTCCAGCCCGTCCAGCGCCAGCGCCATCGGTGCGTCCTGGAAGGTGTACCAGGCCTGCACCAGCGGATTGCGCGCGGCGTCGCGCTGCACGCCCAGGGCCTGCACGATCTTCTCGAAGGGCGTGTCCTGCACGCCCTGCGCCTTCATCATCTGCCGCCGCGCATCGCGCACCAGCGCGCTGAAGCCCTGCTGCGGATCGATCGCCAGGCCCACCGGCAGCAGGTTCATGAACAGGCCCATGACCGGCTCCAGCTCCTCGGCGCCGCGGTTGGCGAAGGGGCAGCCGACAATGACGCGATCCTGGCCGGTGTAACCACGCAGCAGCAGGCCCAAGCCGGCCAGCACCACGGTGAACAGGGTCTGCTGCTCGGCCTGCGCGAACACCCGCAGCGCACGGCTCAGCTCGGGGCTGAAGGCCACGCGCAGCTCTTCGCCTTCAAAGCTCTGCAGCGGCGGACGCGGCTGGTCGGTGGGCAGCTCCAGCTGATGCGGAAAGCCGGCCAGGGATTCGATCCAGTGCGGCAGCCGGCTTTCGATCGCAGCCGTGTCCAGCGCGTCCGCCTGCCAGACCGCGTAGTCGGGGTACTGCAGGCCTTCGGCGGGCGGCGCCGGCGTACGGCCGCAGCGGTAGTCGGCATACAGCGCGCCGAGCTCCTGGCCGAAGGCCAGCACCGACAGGTGATCCATCACGATGTGGTGCACGCACAGCAGCAGCACGTGCTCGCCCTCGGCCAGCTTGAGCAGACGCAGCACCAGCAGCGGCGGTCGCGCGAGATCGAACACATGGCAGGCGATGCGCGCGCGCTGTTCGGCCAGCGCCTGCGCGCGCGCTTCCGCTGCGAGCGCGCTCAGATCGATGTGCTCGATCGGCACAGAGAGGCCCATGTCGACCACCTGCCGAACGTCTTCGCCGTGGACCTCGAAGACCGTGCGCAGGGCGTCGTGGCGGGCCACCAGCTCGGCCACCGCGCGCTCCAGCGCCGGCACGTCGAGCGCGCCGCGCAGGGTGAAGGCGAAGGGAATGTTGTAGGCCGTGTTGCCCGGTGCGGTGGCCTGCACGTACCAGAGCTGGCGCTGGCTGAAAGTGGTGGGAAATCGGTACAGCGCGGGCGCTTCGGGCATGGCGGAGGTCATCGAAGGCAGTCGTGAGTCGGTGGATACGGGCGGCCGATCAGGCGCGGAAGCGACTGCGGTCGACGCGCTTCAGCGCCGGCCCGGCGGGTGCGGCAGCGGCCGGCGCCAGCGCCGACCAGGCGGTGATGGTCGGGGTCTCGAAGGCCGCCTCGACCGGCAGCACCAGGCCGCGCTCGCGCTTCAGCCGCGACAGCGCGCGCGTCAGCAGCAGGCTGTGGCCGCCGAGTGCGAAAAAGTCATCGGCCGCGCCGATGCCCGAGAGATCAAGCAGGCTTTCCCATAGCGCGGCCAGCTGCTGCTGCAGCTCGCCCTCGGGCGCCACGAAAGGCGTGCCGCCGGGCAGGCGCTGCACCGGCGTGGATGGCAGTGCGGCATCGGGGCTCGCGACCTCTTCGACCGCGGGCGCACGCGTCGCCGCGACGAGTTCAGCGACAGGACGCCGTGCCAGCGCGATCTGCGCCGGACCGGGCTGGCGCAGCATGGCCTCGATCGCGGCCAGCGCATCGGCATGGCTGAAGCCTTCGCGAAAGCCCACTTCCAGCAGGCGATTGCCGGCGCTGGGTCGTTTGGAGACAGCGGGCGCGGCGCTCACGGCGAGCGCGCGCGCCGGCTTCAGCACGAAGTCACGCAAGGCCAGCACGCGTCGGCCATTCCCATCCAGCAGGTCGATGTCGAGCACGAGATCGGCGCCCTCGGCGCGGGCGCGCTGGCGGCTCAGCACCACCTCGGGCAGCGGCGCGAACACCTGCAGGCAGCCGTAGCGGAAGGGCAGCAGTCGCGCGGCGTCGACGCCTTCGGGCGCGAGCGCAGCCTGGGCGGCGCCGATCGCCATGTCGAACAGGGCCGGATGCAGGGGATGCAGCTCGCCGCTCGCATCATCGGTGCGGCGCAGCTCCAGCTCGGCCTCGCCCTCGCCCACCTCGAAGCGCTGCAGGCAATCCCAGCGCGGGCCAAAGCGCAGCTGCGGATGCGCGTAGCGCGGTTCGCGCGCGCTGCGCGGCCGCGCCAACAGCAGCACGGGTGCTTCGGCCGGTGCCGCGCAGTCGACGCGCACGCGCAGGTGCTCGATACGATCGTCAGCGGCCCCACCCTGGCTTTCGATGCAGACTTCGAACACCGACTCGGCCAGAGGCTGCAGGCTCAGCTCCAGTCGGCGCTGCTCATCTGGACTCAGCTTGAAAGCCGCGGCAAAGCGCAGCTCGCGCAGCTCGAACCCCTGGAAGGCACCGGTGTATTCAGCCAGCGCCCAGGCCAGCAGGTCGAGGTAGCCGGTGCCCGGCAGCAGGGCCTCGCCGCTGGCCAGCCGATGCTGGTCCAGGACCCAGTGGCTGTGCGCATCCAGCACGCCGGCAAAGCGCACGCGACCGCCGGCTTCATCCAATCGACGCGTCAGCAGCGGGTGCGTCGTGGGCACGGCGTCAGCCAGCGGCGCCGGCGCCAATCCCAGCTCGGCCGCCAGACGCGCGGCCATGCCGGCCTCGCGCCAGATGCTGAAGGCCAGGGCCACGTGCCTTGTGCGCGCGCTCAGCGCATCGGCTTGAGCCGCGAAGGCATCAAGCGCGGCATTGGCCGCGGTGTAGTCGACCTGGCCCGAGGCGCCCATCTGGGCGCTGAGTGAGGAGAAGTAGAGCGCGAAGTCGGCACCGCTGCGCTCGGCCAGCGCCGCGACAGCGCGCGCGCCCTCGAGCTTGGGCGCCAGCACGCGCCGTGCGGCCTCGATCGACTTGCGCGCGATGAGGCCGTCATCGAGCACGCCCGCAGCATGGAAGACGCCGTCCAAAGCCTCGATGTGCGCCGTAGCGGCAGCGAAGGCCGCAGCGTCGCAGACATCGGCCACGCAGACCTCGATGCGCGCGCCGAAGCCGCGCAGGGCGGCCAGCCAGCGCTGGCGCGGATGCGTGGCCTCGGTCGGCAAGGGCGTGCGCGCGACCAGACACAGCTGCACGCCGGGCAGGCGCGCGAGATGCTCGACCAGGGCCTGGCCGGCACCGCCGAACGCACCGGTGACCAGATAGTGGCCGCCGGCCTTGAACGCCGCATGCGGTGCAGCGCGCTGCAGCTGCAGCGCTGTCCACACCGGCCGCAGCCGACGTCGACCTCTAAGGGCAACGGTGTCCTCGGGCAGGCCCGCCGCGAGCTCCGCCAGCAGCAGGCGTGCGCACGACTGCGGCTGTCGCAGGTGCCCCAGGTCGAGGTCGATCCAGGCCGCGCACAGCCCGCTCGTCTCCTGCGGCCAGGTGCGCAGCACGCCCGCGCGCAGGGCCTGCAGCGGCTGCACGGCGGCAGGATCACCCGCGGCCTGGGCGAGCACGCTGGCGCCGAGCAGCTGCAGCCCGCCCTCGCGCTCGCACCAGGGGCCAAGCGCCTGCGCCATGCGCAGCGGCCACTCGAAGCACAGGCGCTGTTGTTCAGACTCGGACGCATCGAGCGCGTCCAACGACCACAGATCGATCAGATGGCCGGGCGCAGGCAGCGCGGCCAGCGCCTGCCAGTGCGCGTCCTGCTCGGGATCGATCTGCAGGGACTCGCCTTCCAGCTGCAGTTCGGCGCCACGCTGCAGGCTGCGCACCGACAGCCCCAGCGCGCGCAGCGACTCGGCCAGGGCCAGACCGACTCCGTGGCGATCCACGAGGATCAACACCGAACCGCTGAGCGCTGCGTCCGCAGTCGACAGCGGCGCGCTTTGCCAGTCCTGCGCCTGCAGCCACTCGCCAAAGCCGGTCTCAGCGGTGCGCCGTGGTTCCGGCTGCGCCTGCGCCGGCTCGATCCAGTGCCGCACTCGCGCGAAGGGATAGGTCGGCAGCGGCAGGCGCCGACCCGAGGGCTGCGGCCAGCGCTGCGTATCCAGCGCATGTCCCTGCGCCCACAGCGCCCCCGGCAGGGCGAACCAGGCGCAGGCCTCGTCGCCGCCGGGCGCTTCCAGCGTTGCCACGCCGCGGGTCTGCGGATATGCCGCTTCTGCAAAGCGGATCAGGGTGCGGCCAGGCCCGAGTTCCAGCAGCACATGCTCGCCCAGCTCCGAGAGCCTCGACATCGCTGCGATGAAGTCGACCGGGCGACGCAGGTGCTGCACCCAGTAGTCGACGCTGGCCGCCTGCTCGGCGCCGAGCCAGTCGCCGCTCAGGCTGGAGACGATGCGCAGGCCGCTCGACGGCGCACGCGGCGCGGCGCTTTCCACCGCCACGCGGAAGGCCGGCAGCAGCGGATCCAGCAGGCGCGAATGGAAGGCGCCCGAGGTCTGGAGTTTTCGCAGGCCGTGGCCCGCGGCTTCGAGCCTCGCGGCCATGGCATCGATGGCGTCGACGCTGCCGGCGAGCACGGTCTGCTGCGGCGAGTTGAGCCCGGCGATGTCGACGCTGTCGTCGAGCAGCGGACGCAGCGCGTCGAGCCCGGCATTGACCGCCAGCATCGCGCCGGCACCCGCTTCGGCGCAGAGCCGGCCGCGCGTGCAGATCAGTTCGATCGCCGCCGGCAGTTCGAAGACACCGGCCAGCGTCGCCGCCACGTACTCGCCCAACGAATGCCCAACCAGGGCCGCAGGCGCAAGGCCGCGCGCCAGCAGGCCGCGGGCCAGCGCGTACTCGACGCAGAACAGCACGGGCTGGGTGAGTTCGGTGCGCCGCAGGCGCTCGCTGTTTTCGGGCGTGTTGTCTGCCTTGAACAGCAGCTCGATCACGTCCTCGCGACCAAGACCGCGCAGCACCGTGACGCAGTCCTGCAGCGCCGCCGAAACGCCGGCATCCAGCGCGGCCACCGCTCGCGCCATGCCGACCCGCTGCGCACCCTGGCCGGGGAAGGCGAAGACGATCGGCAGCGGCACCTTGGCCGCGGCGCTGATCGCACGCGCATCGGCAGCCAGTGCCGTCAGCTGATCCGCGGCCTCGACAGCGGTTCGCGCCGACAGCGCGAGACGCTGTCCCATCGGCATGCGGCCCTCGCGCAGGGTGTAGGCAACATCGGACAGGGGCGGTGCCTGCTGGCGCAGATGCGCAGCCAGTTCAGCCGCGCGCTGGCGCAGGGCCTCGGGCGTGCGCGCCGACAGCAGCAGGGTCACCGGCACGGCGAGTTCCGCATTGGTGCGTGTGGCAACCGGAGGCGACTGTTCGAGCACGGCAAACGCGTTGGTGCCACCCACGCCCAGTGAGTTCAGCGCAGCGCGACGCGGGCCCTGCGCCTTCGGCCAGGCGCGGCGCTCGGAGACGACGAAGAAGGGGCTGCGCGCGAAGTCGATCTCCGGATTCGGCCGGCGGTAGAACAATGAAGGCGGCAGCTCGTCGTGCTTGAGGCACAGCGCGGTCTTGATCAAGCCGGCCACGCCGGCGGCGGTGTCGAGATGGCCGATATTGGTCTTGACCGAGCCCAGCGCGCAGCCTTGTGCAGTGGCGCCATCGAAGGCCTGGCTGAGCGCCGCGACCTCGATCGGATCGCCCAGCCGCGTGCCGGTGCCGTGGGCCTCGACGTAGCCGATGCTGTCGGCGTCCACGCCGGCCAGCGTCAGCGCCGTCGCAATGGCTTCGGCCTGGCCGTCCACGCTGGGGGCGAGATAGCCGGCCTTGCCGGCGCCGTCATTGTTGATCGCAGTCGCGCGGATCACCCCGACGATGTGGTCGCCATCGCGCAGCGCATCACCCAGGCGCCGCAGCACGACCAGGCCGCAGCCGCTGCCGAACACGGTGCCGCTGGACTCGGCGTCGAAGGCGCGGCAGTGGCCGTCGAGCGAGCGCACTTCCTCCTCGCGGTGCAGATAGCCCTGGCCCTGCGGCACCTCGATCGTCGAGCCGCCGGCCAGCGCCATCTCGCACTCGCCGGCCAGCAGGCTCTGGCAGGCCAGATGCACCGCCACCAGCGAAGTCGAGCAGGCGGTCTGCACGTTGAGGCTGGGCCCGCGCAGGTCGAGCTGGTAGGACACCCGCGTCGACAGGAAATCCTTGTCGTTCGACAGGTGACGCACCAGGAACTCGCCCATGTCGCTCAGCAGTTCACGGTGGCCGATCAGGTTGCGCAGCAGATACCAGTGCATGCCCGAGCCCGCGAACACGCCGGTCTGGCGGTCATGCGCATCGGGCCGGTAGCCGGCATCCTCCAGCGCATTCCAGGCGCACTGCAGGAAGCGCCGGTGCTGCGGATCCATCACCGCGGCCTCGCGCGGCGAAAGGCCGAAGAAGGCAGCGTCGAATTCATCGTGGCCGTCCAGCCGGATGCCGGCGCGCACATAGTTCGGCTGGGCGAGATCGGCCTCGCCGACGCCGGCCGCGCGCAGCGCGGCTTCGTCGAGATCGGCGACTGCACAGCGCCCTTCGATCAGGTTGGACCAGAAATGCTGGGGCGTGGCCGCCTGCGGGAAATCGCAGGCCATACCGACGATGGCGATGTGGGCGTTGGGATCGAGGTCGCTCATGGGTCAAGGGCTTGACGCAACGTGCTGCGCATCACAAATCTAAGCCAAAACGGCGTGAAAGTGTGATTAGATTCGCACTTGTTGGCAGCAGACCAAGGCCGGGGCCGCAGTGTGGGTCGCGCGCAACAGTCGGACGCTGGGACGTAAACCGCTGAATTTTCTGCGTTTGTTGGCCTGACTCCGGATGCCCGTCACCTCAAGGCGCTACGGCCGGCGATCGCTCCCACCGCCAGCCCCCTGACGCCCTGCCCCACAGCCAAGCCTCCACCCCACAAGCGAGCCCCACCGTGCCGACAAGCCCGAGCTTCCGCTGCGTCCTGCTGGGCGAGCAGTCCCTGATGATCGAATGCGGTGAGCGCCTGCGCGCCCGCGGCCACGGCGTGATCGCGGTGGTCAGCGATGCCGCCCGAGCGCGCGCCTGGGCGCGCGAGCGCGATCTACCGCTGTTCGATCACCACGATGGCCTGGCCGCCGAAGACCTCGGCGAGTTCGATCTGCTGCTCAACATCACCTGGCTGCGGATGCTGCCGCCCGACCTGCTGGCGCGACCGCAGATCGCCGCCATCAACTTCCATGACGGCCCGCTGCCGCGCTATGCCGGACTGAATGCGCCGGTGTGGGCGCTGCTGCACGGCGAGTCGCGCCACGGCGTGAGCTGGCACCGGATGGCCGCCCGCGCCGACGCCGGCGAGCTGCTGGTGCAGGAGCACTTCGACATCGCTGCAGGCAGCACCGCCTTCGAGCTCAACACGCGCTGCTACGAGGCTGGACTGGCGAGCTTCGAGCGCCTGCTCGACGCCCTGGAGAACGGCCAGCTCACGCCGATCGCACAGGACTTCAGCCAGCGCAGCTACTTCGGCGCGCAGGCGCGACCGCTGGAGGCGGCCGTGCTCGACTTCCAAGCGTCGGCTTCCGCGCTGGAACGACAGGTGCGCGCGCTGGACTTCGGGCCTTATCCCAATCCCTTGCTGCTGCCGCGGCTGCGTTTGCCGGCAGGGGATCTGCTGGTTCGACAGGCGCGCAGCATGGATGAGGCAAGCCGAAACGACGGAACAACCGGGGGGCTCGGGGCAAGCGGCGCAAGGCCGGGCAGCGTGCTGCGCTGCGATGCGCAGGGTCTGGTGATCGCCTGCAGCGAGGGCGCGCTGTGCATTGAGGCGCTGAGCTGCCTCGAGGGCGGACCGATCGACCTCCTCACCTTGGCGGCGCAACTCCCGGCATGCATCGAATGCGCGCCCGCCACCCATAGGGTGGGCCCTGGCCCACCATGGGCTGGATCGCGCCCGGGTGCATCCTCGTCCTCACCATCGGCGGCATCGGCATCGGTGGCACCGCCTTCATCGGCATCCGCGTCGGCAGCGGAGAACATCCAGGCCACGGTGGGCCAGGGCCCACCCTATGCGCGCGCCGTGGCGCGCGGAGAGCGTGAGGCGATCACGACGCTGCGGGCAATAGAACCGCTGCGGCTGCCGTTTGCGGATGTGGCCTCGACGCCCGCGGCGGATGCCGCGTCCTCTACGGTCTCGCCATTGGTCTCGGCTTCGGCTTCGACTTCGGGTTCGATTCCAGCTTCGAGTTCGACTTCGGCTTCGGGCTCGCTTCCAGCTCCGACTTCGACTTTGCCCCTCGCTTCAGGCTCAGCAACGGCGTCACCGCCAGCAGAGAGCGGCCTTCAAGGCATGGCTTCGTCTTCGCAGCACAGCCGCATCGTCCTGCGCGCGCACGGCGTCGACGGCGTCGCAGCCGCCCTGCTTGCGATCACCCGTTGCGCCTGCGTCGACGCGCTGCCGCTGGCCATCTCCACGGTGCATGCGCCGGATGCGCGTCTGGTGACGCCGCTGTGGCCTGTCCTGCTCCACCCCGACTTCGCGGCGCCGCTGGCGCGCTTCGCCGACCAGCTGCAAGCCGCGATCGCGCGCGCAGACAGCATCGGCGGCGTGTTCAGCGATCTGTTTGCGCGCGAGCCCAGCCTTCGCGGGCAGACGCCGCCGCAAGGTCTGCCCCTGCGCCTGAAGCGGGTCGCGTCGATCGATGCGCACTTGGACGGCGCCGATTCGAACACGTCCGCACCGATCGAGGACGCCGCGCTCACCCTGCTCTGGGCCGAGGACGGACGGCTCGCCCTGGCCAGCGACGGCAGCCAGCTCAGCGCGGCCGCCCTGCGTCGTCTGGCGGATGCGATCGAAGCCCTCCACACCGGGGCCGAGTCGCAGCCAGCTCTCGCCGCCGGCCTGTTGAGCCTGCTTTCGCCCGATGCGCGCGCACACCTGTTCGAACTCGCCCAGGGCGCGCCGTATGCCAGCGACGCGCGGAGTCCGCTCATGCGGGCGAGCGTGGATACGCTGTTGGCCGCGCAGGCCGCCGCCACGCCCGAGCGCGAGGCCCTGTGCTTCGAGGGTCAGCGCCTGAGCTATGCCGAGCTCGATGCGCGCGCCGCGCGGCTGGCGCGGCGACTCGCAGCCGCGGGAGTCAAGCCCGGCGACCGCGTCGGCCTGCTGCTGCAGCGTGGCGTCGAGCTGGTGGTCGGCCTGATCGCCACGCTCAAGGCCGGCGCGGCCTATGTGCCGCTGGATCCGCTCTATCCCGCCGAACGTCTGCGATTCATGGCCGAAGACGCGCAGATCGCCCTGCTGCTGACCGATGCCGAGTCCGCGCCGCTTATTGCGCATGCCAATACGCTCGACATCGACGCCGCCAGCGCCGAGGCCGAACTGCCGCCGCGCGCGGCGGATGCCGATGGGCTGGCCTATCTGATCTACACCTCGGGCAGCACCGGCCAGCCCAAAGGGGTGATGGTTCGCCACTCGAACGTGCTGCGCTTCTTCGACGGCATGGACGCGGTGCTGGGCGAAGGCAGCGGCACCTGGCTGGCGGTGACCAGCATCAGCTTCGACATCTCGGTGCTGGAGCTGCTGTGGACGCTGGCGCGCGGCTATCGCGTGGTGCTGCATGCCGATGCGCGCCGGCAGAAGTCGCGGCAGACAGGCCAGGCTGCCCACGCCAAGTCCATCGAGTTCGGCCTGTTCTTCTGGAACGTCGCCAGCGAAGCCGAGCTGCAGGCCCTCGACAAATACCGCCTGCTGCTGGACGCCGCGCGCTTCGCCGACACCCATGGTTTCAGCGCGGTGTGGACGCCGGAGCGCCACTTCGCCAGCTTCGGCGGCCTCTACCCGAACCCGGCGGTGACGTCTGCAGCGCTCGCGACCATCACCGAGCGCGTGGCCCTGCGCGCCGGCAGCTGCGTGGTGCCCCTGCACCATCCGATCCGCATCGCCGAGGAATGGGCGGTGGTGGACAACCTCTCGAACGGCCGCGTCGGCCTGTCGATCGCCGCCGGCTGGGCCGCGCCGGACTTCGCGCTGCGCCCGGAGAACCACGCCCGCGCCAAGCAGGTGATGTTCGAGTCGGCCGAGCAGGTGCAGCGCCTGTGGCGCGGCGAGACCCTGCGCTTTCCCGGCCCGCAGGGCGAGGTCGACGTGCGCACCCTGCCGCGGCCCGTGCAGGCCGAGCTGCCGCTGTGGGTGACCACCGCCGGCAATCCCGACACCTTCGCCGAAGCCGGTCGCCTGGGCGCCAACGTGCTCACCCATCTGCTCGGCCAGACGGTGGAAGAAGTGCGCGCCAAGATCGCCGCCTACCGACGCGCGCGGCGCGAGGCCGGGCACGCCGGTCGCGGCACCGTCACCCTGATGCTGCACAGCTTCATCGGCGACAGCCGCGCAGCCGTCGAGGCCGCGGTGCGCGGACCGATGAAGGACTATCTGCGCAGCGCGATGGCCCTGGTGAAAGCCGCGGCCTGGCACTTCCCGACCTTCAAGCAGCAGATGAACGCCGAGCAGGGCAAGAGCCTCGACGCCTTCTTCGCCGAGGCCAACGAGGCCGACATGGACGCCCTGCTGGAGTTCGCCTTCCAGCGCTACTTCGGCGAGAGCGGCCTGTTCGGCACGCCCGAGGACGCGCTGGCCATGGTCGAACGCGTGGCCGCCGCCGACGTCGACGAGATCGCCTGCCTGATCGACTTCGGCATCGACGCGCAGACCGTGCTCGATCACCTGCCGCAGCTCGACCGCCTGCGCGCGCTAAGTGCGGAGCGCGGCATCCAGGCCGCGGGCGCACGCGAAGACCACAGCCTGCCGGCCCTGCTCGACCGCGAGGGCATCACCCATCTGCAGTGCACGCCCTCGATGGCGGCGATGCTGGTCGAGGATCCGGCCTGTGCGCCGGGACTCTCCAAACTCGACCACCTGCTGCTCGGCGGTGAAGCGCTGCCGCCGGCGCTGGTCCAGCGCCTCGCTGCGCTCGGCCTGCGCCGCATCAGCAATGTCTACGGCCCCACCGAAACCACGGTGTGGTCGGCAGCGGACCCTGTCGATGCCGAGGCGCTCACGGCGAGCACGCCCATCGGCCGGCCCCTGCGCGGCCAGAGCCTGTACGTGCTCGATCCGCGCCAACAGCCGCTGCCGCAGGGTCTGACCGGTGAACTGGTGATCGGTGGCGGCGGCGTCAGCGCCGGCTACTGGCAGCGCCCGGAACTCACCCGCGAGCGCTTCCTGCCCGACCCCTTCCGACCGCTGTCGGCGGACGCGTGGATGTACCGCACGGGCGACCTCGGCCGCCTGCGCGAGGACGGCCGCTACGAGTGTCTGGGCCGCGTCGACTCCCAGGTCAAGATCCGCGGCTATCGCATCGAGCTGGGCGAGATCGAGGCGCGGCTGTGCGCCCTGCCCGGCATCGCCGAGGCCGCCGTCGTGCTGCGCGAGGATTCGCCCGGCGACCAGCGCCTCGTCGCCTATGCGCGCGCACCGGGGCTCGATGCCTCAGCGCTGGAGCAGCGGCGCGAAGCGCTGGCCGCGCAGCTGCCCGAATTCATGCGGCCCAGCGCCATCGTCGGTCTCGCTGAGTTGCCGCGCACGCCCAACGGCAAGCTGGACCGCCGCGCGCTGCCTGCGCCCGCGGTGCCTATCGGCACCGCTGCACCCTCGGCTGCACTGCAGGGCACCGAGGCCATCATCGCCGAGCTGTGGTGCCGCGCCCTGGGCCGCAGCCAGGTCGGCAGCCGCGACAACTTCTTCGACCTCGGCGGGCATTCGCTGCTGGTGGTGCAGCTGCTGGGCGAACTGCGCCAGCGCTTCGACCGACCGATCCAGATGACCGATCTGTTCCGCCACACGACGGTGGAGTCGCTGGCGCGCTTCCTCGGCGACAGTGAACCTGCCGAAACTGCTGCGGACCGCGCTCGCGCCCGCGCGCAGGGCCGGCAGGCGCTGCTGGCGCGGCGCAGGGGCGGCGTCGAGACCACCACGTAGGTACCGCATAGGGTGGGCCCTGGCCCACCGCAGCTCGAAGCCTGTCGCGGTTCATGCCCATGCACACGCATGCTGTGCCGTGTGCCGTACGCGCGCTGGCTTGCAGGAGACGCCCGGGAGCTGGGCGTGACGCGTGTCCGAGCTCATGGTGGGCCAGGGCCCACCCTATACGACTTGGATCCGCGCTTGCGCGGGTATCCAGCGAAGTCGGATGCGCGAGCAGTGCCCTCGCCTGCGCTCAGGAAACAGAACGCTCGCCGGCGACCTCACCGAAAGACACGCGCATCGCCCAGCTGGGCGGCGTAGCGCTCAGGCGCGGGTGTCGAGCAGGCTGCCGATCAGCTGGTCCTGCGTCTTCAGCACCTTGAGGTTGGCCTGGAAGGCCTGGCGCGCCTCCAGCGCGTAGACGAGGTCGGTGCCCAGACCATCGCCACTCTGCGGCTCGGCGTCGCGAACCAGCGCGGCGCTGACGCCGCCGCCGAGCTGCTCGCGGCTGTCGACCTGGAAGCGGCGGAAGTCGGTGCTGTCGCGATTGGCAATGTTGCTCGCCGCCGCCGTCAGACGCGTCTGCGCGGCGGCCATGCCGGAGCGGGCGATGCTGGCGATGTCGCTCATGAAGGTCTGCCGGATCCGTATGCTCGCCAGACTATCGGCCGACTGCCCCCGGAACTTGAGGACAGTCGACAGATCCGCGTTCAGCGAGTGGCTTCGAAGCCATTCTCGAAAATCTCGTCCGGGCCGACGCGCGCGCCATTCAGGCGCTGGAGACTGCCGCCGGACTTCACCAGATAGAGCTCGCCGTCCTCGCCCTCGCCGAAGCTGGTGATGCCGAAGGCCACGTTCTGTCGCGGGCTGGGCGGATGCGAGAACACGCCCGGCGCGTTCTCCGCAGCGACCCAGACGTCGCCACTGCAGTAGTCACCATAGAAATACTGCCCCTGCGCCGCCAGCACGGGGCCGCGGTAGCGGAAGCCTCCCGTCACCGAGCACTGCGGCGAACTGCGTGCGTAGTCGAGCGCGGGCGGGGTGAAGGCGACCAGCGGCGCGCTGCAGCTGGCGTGCTGGACGGTGCCCTCGCGGCACTTCCAGCCGTAGTTGCGGCCACCCGCGCCCGAGGGCTCGAAGTTGATCTCCTCGCGCGTGCCCTGGCCGACGTCGCCGAGCCACAGGTCGCCGGTCTCGCGATCGAAGCTGTAGCGCCAGGGGTTGCGCAGGCCGTAGGCCCAGACTTCATCGCAAGCCGCAGCCAGCGTGCCGCCTGCGCCGGGATTGCCGGCCGGAATCCCGTAGGCCGCCGGCTGATTGAGGCGCGGACGTCCGCACAGCTGGCCGCTCTGCGCCGCGGTCGTCACGTCGACATCGATGCGGACCATCTTGCCCAGCAGAGCGCGCGAGTCCGGGTTGCCGCCGCTGGCGGTGAAGTTGGCATCCACCGCGCAGCTGCCGGAGGCGTTGAGATCCGCCGGCGCCAGGGTCTGGCCGCGGTTGCAGGGATCGCCGCCGTCGCCGCCGTCACCGAAACCGAAGTACAGGTAGCCATCCGGACCGAAGGCGATATGTCCGCCGTTGTGGTTGGTGAAGTCCTGATCCGCCCGCAGGATGACCGTGCAGGTCGCCAGATCCTCAGCACTGAGAACATCGGCGGCGGGGTTCGAGGCCGTATAGCGCAGCACCATGGAGTCGCCGTTGGCATCGGTGATGCTCAGGAACAGACGGCCATTGACCGCGAACTGCGGGTGGAAGGCCACGCCCAGCAGGCCGCGCTCGCCGCCGCTGGTAAAGCCCACCGTCGAAGGGCTGCTGTCGCCGGGATAGGTGCATTGCAGGCTGGGGTTGCTGCCGGACACGGTCAGGTAGGGCGCGCTCAGCAAACTGCCATCGCGCACCACGCGCAGCGCACCGCCCTGCTGGTTGACGAACAGACGTCCGCTGCCATCACCGGCATGGGTGAGGCCGATGGGGCCACTGAAGCCGGAGCTGATGAAGCTCTGGAACTGTGGCGGGTTCGGCACGCCCTGGGCGAGCCCCAGCGCGGGCGACAGCAAGGCAACACACAGCAGGGAGCGGATCATTTCAGCTTCAACCTCATGCGGGAAAGCGTGCGAGTGTAGTCCCGTCCTGACGCGCTGCCGAAGTCTGGCCGCCGGACGGCGCCCGCACGCCGGGTAGCGCCAGCCCTCGCTCAGGCCATGAACCCGAGATTCGGCCCGGTGATCGACAGCAGGCTGCCGCTCATGTGCTGCAGATTCGGGAAGATGGTCGCGCGATCGCTGTCCGACAGTCCGTACCAGCGCGCCAGGGTCGCCGCGTACTGGTCAGCCGACAGGGTCGGGATGACCTGGCCCCAGCCGGCGTCGTCCGGATTGCTGGCCGAAGGCGCGAGGCTCGGGAAACGCCCGTAGATGCGCCCGCCCTGCACGGCCCCGCCGAACACCAGATGGTGGCCGCCCCAACCGTGATCGGTACCGTCGCCGTTGATCGACAGCGTCCGACCGAACTCGGAAGCAGTGAAGGTGGTGACCGAACTGCCCAGACCCATGATCGGGTTGTCCAGCACCTGGTAGAAGGCCAGCACCGCCTGCGAGATTTGCCGCAGCAGGCCCGGATGGTCTTCGAGCTGGCGGTCGTGGGTGTCGAATCCACCCAAGCCTGCATAGAACAGCTGGCGGTCCATCTGCAGGGTGTCGCGGGCGCGGATCATGCGCGCGATCATCAGCAGCTGGGCACCGAGCCTGGGCAGGGTCGCCAGGTTGGCCGGGTTCCATGGCAGGCCGAAGGCGTCCCAGAACGGACGGAACAGCGGGTCGTTGGCCGGCACCGTCGCCAAGGCCGCCACCACCTGGTCGGTGGTTTCGAGCGTGCGCCGGGTCTTCAGCGCGTAGGCGCGCTCGAAGGGATGGGCCTGCGACTGGTTGAGCAGACCGTTGAAGGCCAGGCAGCGGCGGCGGTTCCAGCCCTGCCCGCCGTCGGCGCAGTTGGCCGCGCCGGTCTGGATGAAGCTCACCTGCTCCACACCCTGCGAGGACATGAAGTAGGGCGAGACCTGCACGCCCGACTGGAAGACGTTGTCGCCGTCGAGCGACACGTTCATCGACAGCACCTGGTTGCTGTTGCTGGCAGCGAAGATGTCGGCGAGGCGGCCGCCCCAGCCGGTGCGGTCTGCGGCATCGGCGCGCGGCGTCTGCCACAGCACGGTCTGGTCGGAGTGCGAGAACAGCTGCGCCGGCCGCGGCGTGCCCGCCTGCTGGTACAGGGCCTTGCTCATCGGCCGCACCAGCGGGCCGACATTGGCGACGATCGCCGCGCGGCCTGCGTTGAACATTTGCTGGGTGCCGGGCATCTGCGGATGCAGGCCGTAGAGGCCACCGCCCTGCGGCGCCACGGTCGGGTTCAGCGCCAGCAGCTCGTTCTGCGCGACCGCCAGCCCACCGCGGCGCGCCGCGTAGGCGGCATGGCCGGCATCGCGCGGCACGACCATGTTGAAGCAGTCGTTGCCGCCGTGCAGGTAGAGGCAGACCAGGGCGCGGTAGCCGTTGCCCAGCAGCTTGGGTGCGGCCGCCTGGGCCAGCTCCAGCTTGCCGAGCATCGAGCCGAAGGCGGCGCTGGTGGCGGTCGCTGTCAGCGCACGGCGGAGGAATTCGCGTCGATCGTTGCGGCTCATGTCACTTCTCCACCACGTATTCGGGCGAGGTCAGGATCAACCACAGGGCATCCTGCACGCGCTGACGGCGCTGCTCGGGGTTGCTGCTGCCCATGCCGTTCAGATGATTGATCAGCAGGGTGCGCATCTGTGCGCTCATCCGTCCTCCCATGAACAGCAGGTTGTAGCGATCCACCAGCGCGGCGGCGTCGTGGGCGATCTGCATGTCGCGATTGAGATCCACCTTGACCGGGTTCCAGGTGCCGGTGTTCGAGCCCTGCCACGCATAGAAGATCTTGGCGCCGATCTCATTGGTCAGGCGGGTGATGTAGGTGTCCGTGGTGATCTGGAACTCGGGCGCGAACAGCCCCAGCGTGGCCAGCTCACCGGGCAGCTGGTAGTTCGGCAGGAAGAAGTTGAACACCGTCGGCGAGCTCAGCACCGCCTGTGCACCGTACTGGTCGGGCCACTCGCGGACGGCGCCATCGCTGGAGCTGGCATTGAGGCCCCGCCACAGCTGGGTCACGCGCAGCAGCGGCTCGCGCAGCTTGCCGGCATGCGCCGCACTCGGGTTGCGGGCTTCGGGGTCCAGCAGGACCGCGCGCAGCACCGCCTGCAGGTCGCCGCGCACGCCGCTGCCGTTGTTGTTGAACGCAGCGGCCACGCGCCCGACATAGGCCGGCGAGGGATTGCTGGTGGTGAAGCGCTGGATCAGCAGACGCCCGAAGAACGGGCCCACGTTCGGGTGGTTGAAGACATTGTCCAGCGCTGCCGCCATGTTGGCCCGGGCCTGCCCACCCGCCGGCAGAACGCCGCCGCTCAAGGCCACGCCCGGATAGTTCAGCAGCTGCTTGGTGCCCGCCGAGGCGTGGTAGATCGAGCCGAACGGGGTGCCTTCGCCCCAGGGCCGCATCGGCTGCCGCCAGCCCTGCTGCAGGCGCCAGTCGGTGTTGCCCGGCCCCGGCGCGCAGTACAGCCAGTCCCACCAGTTGAAGTTGCCCGCCGTTTCGGCCGCCACCGGTGGGTTGCAGGTCGCCCAGTTCCAGCCGGTGAACACGTGCGCGAAGCCGCGGATGGTGTCCTGGGTATAGGTCGGGATCGGCTGGATGCCGGGCGTCGTCAGGTCGCCATCGATCACCGTGCCATCGGGATTGAGCCGCACCAGGCCGATGCTGAACAGCTGCATGATCTCGCGTGCGTAGTTCTCGTCCGGCCGGATGTTCGCCGCCTCGTCGGGCTTGCGGTTCTTGAACATCGACAGGTAGTGGCCCATCACCGGATGCAGGGTGACGTTTTCCAGCAGGGTACGGAAGTTGCCGAAGGCGTTCTGGCTGAGCATGTCGTGGTAGTGCGCCAGCGCATTCGGGTTGCCCTCGACCGAGCCGTTCTGGTCGGACACCACGAAGATCTGCGAGAGCGCGAAGGCCATGCGCTGGCGCAGCTGGTCGTCGCGGTAGAGCACGTTGCGGAACCAGATGTCGTTGCGCTTGTCCTGCCAGACCACGCTGGGGTCGATGGTCATCAGCTGGTCGAGGTGCGGCAGCTGCAGCGAGGCCGTGCGGCTGAACTGCTCATTGAGCCAGGGCGTGTAGCCCATGCCGCGCAGCCGCGTGATCTCGGTCAGGGTCGGCCCGAACGTGGCGTGGCTCAGGAAACGTGAGGCCTCGGCTTCGCTGAAAGGCCCCTCGGGCGGCGGATCAAAGCCATCGCGGAAGATCAGCTGTGCGGACGCCGCCTGGGCGACCAGCAGGGCCATGCACAGGCAGAGGGCCCCGAGAAATCGGGGCGAGGCGAATGGGGTGTTCATGGTCGATGGCCGAACCGGGCGACAGTTTGCAAACAATCGCAAACCCGACTGCTAGGCTACCGTGAGCCCAATCACGGAAGGCCCGACCGCTGGTCGGCTGAATGCTCCGATGCGACCGCCCCATTTTCCGAACCGCCAGAACTCACGCTGCCAAGAAGCTCATCGTCGCCGCGAAGGCGAAGGCTCAGCCGAGCCCTTGATGCTTGCCTTCGGCCCCACGCCGCCGGCGCAGCTCGACTTCGCTCTACGCCAACGGGAGTGCCGCCCGAGCGCCTGCGACAGACCGGGATCGCCCTTGCGACGCGCGACGTCCGACCGGAGTCTGCTCACCCGCTGCGCGAGACATGGCTTCGCGCTCATCGCCCTGCTCGCGGCCGCCTCGGCGCAGGCCAATTCGCAGGGCTCGCCGATCTGCGAGGTCGAAAGCCTGCCCCTGGTGCCGATGAGCCCGACGCTGGCCAACCCGGCTCCGCAGGGCTGGACACTGGACGCGCCGAGCCGCTTCTATCCCGGCCACGCCGTAGAGATGCGGCTGCGCCACCCGGACCCGCAGCGCCGCGCACGCGGCGTGCTGATCTGGGCGAAGTCCGGGCAGTTCGCGGGCGCAGGCAGTTTTGTCGTGCCGGCGAACGGACGCTGGGCGCATATCCCGCCGCCGGCCAACTGCGGCGGCTGGGCGCTGTCGCATGCCGACAACCAGCCCAAGGCGCTGGGCGAGCTGGTGTTCCACTGGGTCGGCAGCACCGAGCCCGGCGCACTGCTGCGTGCCTTCATCATCGAGGACTGCAGCAACCCGGCGGGCTGCCGCGACCAGCAGGCGCTGACCCCGTTCGTGTTCATCGAGGCCGGTCTGTTCGGCGACGGCTTCGAGAGCGCCAGCACGTCCCGCGCAGGAATACCGCGCTGAGCATGCACTGACGCCCAGACGTCGGATTCAGTAGCGCAGCACCGAATGCAGCGTGGGCACGGCAGGCAGTCGTGCGCGGCCCTGCAGTGCGGCGAGCTCGATCAGCACGCCCGCGCCCGCGAGCCGCGCTCCACTCCGCTCGACGAGGCGGGCGGCGGCCTCCAGCGTGCCGCCGGTGGCCAGCACATCGTCGATGACCACGACCTCACTGCCGGCCTGGAGGGCGTCGGCACGCAGCTCCAGCATGTCCCCCCCGTACTCCAGGCTGTAGCGCTCGCGCAGCACCGGGCCGGGCAGCTTGCCCGGCTTGCGGATCGGCGCGAAACCGCAGCCCAGCGACTGGGCCATGGCCGCCGCGAAGATGAAGCCGCGCGACTCGACGCCGCAGAACAGCTGAGGCGGGCGCGCGCGCCACGGCTGCAGCAAGGCATCGACGGCCGCGCGAAAGCCTTCGGCATCCGCCAGCAGCGGCGTGATGTCGCGAAACAGGATGCCGGGCTTGGGAAAGTCGGGCACCGGGCGGATCAGCGATTCGATCAGGGCAGTCGTGTTCATGCGGACTCCTGCGCGGGGGCGGCCGCGCGGCCACGCTGGCTGCCGATGAAGATGCCAAGCGCCGACAGCATCAGGCCGGCCCAGTCGAGGCCGTCGGTGGCGCGATCGAACAGGGCCACATCGACGCCGAAGGCCAGCAGCGGCTGCAGCAGCAACAGCAGCCCGACCATCGAAGCATCGAGCCGCGGCAGCGCATACGAGATCAGCAGCCAGCCCAGCACCTGGCCGAACAGGGCCAGCCCGATCAGGGCGCTCCAGGTCTTGAGGTTGGGAATCGCGAAGCTGTGGCCCTCGACTACACCTGCTCCGCCGAGCATCAGCGCGCAGACCAGCGAACACCAGCACAGAAGGTACATCGGGCTGGCGCTGGGCTCACGCTGCTGGATTCGGCGGAAACTCAGCATGTAGATCGCGTACATGAAGGCGGTGAACACGCCCAGCCAAACGCCCCACTGGAAGCCGGCGCCGACGTCGGTCCAGCTGCGCCCCACCAGCAGCCACAGGCCGGCGAACGCAAGCCCGACGCCGATGAGGAAGCGCGGTCCCAGGCGCTCTCGATAGAACAGCACGCCGGCGAGCGCCATGAAGAACACCTGCAGGTTGCCGATCAACGTGGCCAGGCCAGGCCCCACCAGGTGGATGCTGCGATGCCAGGCCATCAGGTCCGCTGCGAAGGCCGCCGCCGGGATCGACAGCGCCAGCAGAAGCATCGTGCGCGGTCGCCAGGGCGCATTCACCGCGCGCAGCAGGAACAGCAGCATCAGGCCGCCGAAGAACATCCGGTAGAAGGCCGACACCGTGGGTGCGACATCGGCCACGCGCACGAAGGCGCTGGTGCTGCTGATCAGCACCGCACCCAGCAGCATCGCCAGCACGGGGCTGCGCTCGCGCCGCGGCGTCATCGCGGCGAGCGCCGCAGCGGAGTGGCTGGAACTCACTTCAGCGCTTCGTACTTGGGCAAGCGATGCGGCTCGGCGACGCCGGCGGCGATCCAGGCCTTGAGCGCAGGCAGCGCAAGCATCGCGTCCATGTAGGCGCGGCTGGTATCGGTGAGCTCGACCCCATAGCCGCGGAAGCGGATCACCACCGGCGCGAACATCGCATCGACGATCCCGAACTCGCCGCACAGGAACTCACCCTGCCCAGCCGAAGCCTCGCGCAGCTGCGCCCACAGCGCCTGCACGCGGTCGATGTCGGCCTGGGCCTCGGCGTTCCAGCGATAGGCATTCGGCTGGCGATCGCAGTTCATCGGCAGCTGGCCGCGCAGCGCGGTGAAACCGGAGTGCATCTCGCAGGCCGCCGAGCGCGCCAGCGCGCGCAGGCCCGCATCCTGCGGCCAGCCGCGACCGCCCAGCCAGGTCTCGTTGGCGTACTCGCAGATCGCCAGCGAATCCCAGATCACCCGGCCCTGGTCGTGCAGAACCGGCACCCGCCGGCTGGGCGAAGCCTTGGCCACCTCGGCCGCGAACTCGGGCGTGTCCAGCCACAGCAGGCGCTCGGCGAAGTCGACGCCGAAGTGGCTCAGCAGCAGCCAGGGCCGCAGCGACCAGCTGCTGTAGTTCTTGTTGCCGATGTAGAGGACGGACTGGCTCATGCGGGATTCGCCTTGGAGAAGGGGGAACGGGCACGCGGCCGCGACGGCCGGGCCGCGTATATTCGCGCATCGCCATGCGCCCGGGAGTGCCATTCGATGTTCAAGCCGAAAACGCTGATCCTCGCCTTCGTCGCCGGCTTCCTCGCCACCCTGTTCTTCCATCAGGGCGGGCTGTGGCTGCTGGGTCTGACCGGCAGGACGGCGGCCGTCGCCTGGAACCTGACGCCAGTGCCGCCGCTGGGCGTGCCCTCGGTGCTCTCACTGGCCTTCTGGGGCGGCCTGTGGGGCATCGCGCTGTGGGCCCTGATCCGCCGCAGCGCCGGCGCCCGCTTCTGGATGCTCGCAATCGTCCTCGGCGCCCTGCTGCCCAGCCTGGTCGCCTGGTTCGTCGTCTTCCCGCTCAAGGGCATCGAGCTCAGCAGCCCCCTGATCATCGGCGCCCTGATCCTCAACGGCCTGTGGGGACTGGGCGTGGCGGTCTACATGCGATTGTTCAGGGCTTGAGAGCTGGGAATCGGAAATGGGGAATCGGGAATCGCAAGAGCAAAGGCGTGCTGCGCACTGAATTCCCTCTGCGATCCCAATCGCGCGCTCTGATCGATTCCCGATTCCCCATTCCCGATTCCCGGCCCTGAATACGTATGCATGGGATTGTTATGCTGCACAGCACCGGCCTAGGCTGCTGGCCGCGGTGGTTCGACGCGGCGGCATGAAGCCTTGACGCCCATGAGGGCGATCAGGCCGGCAGCGGCTCGACAGCGCAGCGACCGAACAATGATGAGCGCGCAGTAGACGCGCCGTTCGCGTCGTCACACAGCCGGCGTCCGCAGGGTGCGGCGCTCGGCGGCCCATGCAGCAGGCCCACACTTCCCGGGGAGGGAGTCCGCAATGAACCGTCACTCGACGGGTGCTTCGACGCACCCGCAGCAGCCTCGCTTTGCCCGCCGTCTGGCGGAGCGCATCCACGCACGTCTGGCTTCCACCATCCGCAGCGCCACCCGGGCCCTGCCCGGCATCGCCGCACTCGCGGCCTTCGCCGGCACCAGCACACCAGCCCAGGCCGACGTCATCCTGCACGCCTTCAACTGGCGCTACGACACCGTCGAGGCACGCGCCGCCGAGATCCAGTCGCTGGGATACAAGGCCGTCCTTGTCGCTCCGCCGCTGAAGTCGGAAGGCTCGGCCTGGTGGGCGCGCTACCAGCCGCAGGACTACCGCACCATCGACCATCCGCTCGGCAACAAGCAGAGCTTCCAGAGCATGTCGAACGCGCTGCGCGCGCGTGGCATCCGCGTCTATGCCGACATCATCCTCAACCACATGGCCAATGAGGCGGCCCAGCGCGGCGACCTCAACTATCCCGGCCAGCGCATCCTCAACGCCTACGCCGCGAACACCAGCTACTGGAACAACCAGCGCCTGTTCGGCGACCTGCGCTACAACTTCCTCTCGCAGTGGGACTTCGGCCCGGCCAACTGCATCAACAACTACAACGATGTCTGGCAGGTGCAGAACTGGCGTCTCTGCGGTGGCCCAGGCGACGCCGGCCTGCCCGACCTGCTCGGCAGCAGCTATGTGGTCGGGCAGCAGCGCAGCTATCTGACGGCGCTCAAGGGGCTCGGCGTCACCGGCTTCCGCATCGATGCCGCCAAACACATGCCGCTGTCACACATCAACGCGGTGCTGACGCCGGAGATCAAGCAGGGCGTACATGTGTTCGGCGAGGTGATCACCAACGGCGGTGCCGGCGACAGCGAGTACAACGGCTTCCTCGCGCCCTACTTGAACGGCACCGACCACGCGGCCTACGACTTCCCGCTGTTCGGCAGCCTCCGCAATGCCTTGCGCTTCGGAGGCAGCATGAACGCGCTGGTCAATCCACAGGCCGTCGGCCAGGCCCTGCCCAACAGCCGCGCGGTCACGTTCACCGTGACCCACGACATCCCCAACAACGGCGGCTTCCGCTACCTGATCCTCGACCCCACCGACGAGACCCTGGCCTATGCCTATGTGCTGGGCCGCGACGGCGGCAGCCCGCTGCTGTACTCCGACAACAACGAAAGCGGCGACAACCGCTGGGTCAACGCCTACCGGCGCAGCGACCTCGCCGCGATGATCCGCTTCCACAATGCCGCCCAGGGCAGCGACATGCAGGTGCTGTCCTACAGCGACTGCCACCTGCTGTTCCGCCGCGGCAACCGCGGCATCGTCGGCATCAACAAGTGCGGCAGCACGGTCAACACCACGATCAACATGAACAACAGCGTGCTCTGGTGGTACACCAACTACCGCGATGTTCTGGACGCGAACAGCGTGGTCAACATCGGCAGCAGCAGCTACACCTTCAGCCTGCCGGCGCGCAGGGCGAGGTTGTGGTTGAGGTAGCGGCCGGGAATCGGGAATCGGGAATCGGGAATCGGGAATCGTCGCTCGATGCTCCGCCTTCCAGGAGGCAGTGCCCGGATTCCTAAGCGCGTTTTGAGGGACCAGGCTCTGAGCCCCTTTCGGCGCCGCTCAGCGGCTTCCAGTGGAAGCCGCTGAGCGGCGCCGAACCGCTCCACAGGGAGAGGGGCTATAGCGCCGAAGGCCCTCGATGCCGCGCCACTTCCAACCGAAGCTCGCCAGAGCTAACAGACCCCGGATGCCTGAGCGCACACATCACGAATTTCTCATGCCCCTCTTTCGAGCCACCCGAATGCACCAATCAGCCGCCCCCATAGCCGCCGCGCTCACCCTCGCTCTCGTCACCGCCTCCGGCCTGCAGGCACAAAGCGCGCAGCCCGAGCGCGTCACCCTGGTCGGCAGCCTGCAGCAGGCCATCGGCTGCACCGAGAACTGGTCGCCGCCCTGCGATGCCTCGCAGCTCGCCTACGATGAGGAAGACGGCGTCTGGCAGGCCCGCTTCGATCTGCCCGCCGGCAGCTACGAGTACAAGGTCGCCCTGAACGGCAGTTGGGACACCAACTACGGCGCGGGTGGAGCGCCCGGCGGCAGCAATATCGCGCTTAGTCTCGCGAATCCCGCCGCGCTGAAGTTCTACTTCCGCAGCGGAACAAACTTCGTCACCGAGCCGGTCAACTCCCTGATCCCGGTGGCGGTCGGCAGCTTCCAGCGCGCCATTGGCTGCGCCAGCGACTGGGATCCCACCTGCCTGCGCGCGTGGATGGAAGACCCCGAGCGCGACGGCCTCTACCGCGCCAGCGCCGCCCTGCCCGCCGGCAGCTTCGAGGCCAAGGTGGCGATGAACGAGTCCTGGGATCTCAACTACGGCGAAGGTGGCGTGCAGAACGGCCCCAACATCGGATTCGAGGTTGGCGAGGCTTGTTCGCTGCAGGAGTTCCGCTTCGACGGCCTCAGCAACCAGCTCAGCATTGCGCCGGCACCTGCGGCGCCACAGCCCGACAGCGTGACCATCGCCGGCAGCCTGCAGCAGGCGTTGGGCTGCACCGACAACTGGTCGCCGGCCTGCACCGCCTCGCGACTCACCTATTCGCCCACCAGCGATGTCTGGCGCGGCGAGTTCCTGCTGCCGGCCGGCAGCTACGAGTACAAGGCCGCGCTCAACGGCGGCTGGGACGAGAACTATGGCGCCGGTGCCGCCGCGGGCGGCGCCAACATCACGCTGAACGCCGATGGGCAGCCGGTTCGCTTCTACTTCTCCAACCGAACGAAGTGGGTGACCGACAGCCGCAACACCCCGATTGCCGTGGCCGTCGGCAGCTTCCAGAGCGAGCTCGGCTGCAGTGGCGACTGGCAGCCCGACTGCCTCGCCGCCTGGCTGCAGGATCCCGACGGCGACGGCTTCGCCACCTTCGAGGCCCGCCTGCCCGCCGGCAGCTACGAGGCCAAGGTGGCGATCAATGAGAGCTGGGCCGAGAACTATGGCGCCGGCGGTGCCCCAGGCGGCGCAAACATCGCCTTCGAGGTGGCCGAGGGCTGCGGGCTCACCTATTTCAGCTTCGACCGCGCCAGCAAGGTGTTGAGCGTCTCCAGCAGTGCGGTGGCGCCGCGCGGCAATCTGGCCGAGTCGCGTGCGCACTTCATCGATGCGCGCACGCTGGCCTGGAATGCCGGCAGCGACGACGCCCGCTTCGCCCTGCACTACAGCGCCGAGGCCGGACTGCGGCTGACCGGTGACGGCATCGAGGACGGTGCAGCGCTTGCGCTGGAAGTGATTCCCGGTGGCCTGACTGTCGAGCAGCGCGCGCGCTGGCCGCATCTCGCCAGCTACCGCGCCCTGCGCCTACCCGAGCTGCCGCGCGCAGAACTTGCGCAGATCCTGCGCGGGCAGATCGCGCTGGCCGCGCGCAGCGCCGACGACGCGCCGCTCGACGCCACCGGCGTGCAGATCCCCGGCGTGCTCGATGCGCTCTACAGCACCGATCGCCCTCTGGGCCCGGTCGTCACCCGCAGCGGCGTCAGCCTGCACCTGTGGGCGCCGACCGCACGTCGGGTCGAGCTGCTGCGCTTTGCGAGCAGTGATCCAAACGGCACGCCCACGCGGCATGCCATGAGCTTCGACGCCGCCAGCGGCGTCTGGAGCGTGAGCGGCCCGCGCGGCTGGAACCGCCAGTACTACCTGTTCGAAGTCGAGGTCTATGCGCCGACGACCCGGCGCATCGAGACCAATCGCGTCACCGATCCCTACAGCCTGAGCCTCGCCGCCGACAGCGCGCTGTCGCAGATCGTCGATCTCGACGAAGCCGCGCTGATGCCGCCGCTGTTCAAGCTCACGCCCAAACCCGAGCTGCGCGCGCATGAAGACAGCGTTCTCTACGAGCTGCACGTGCGCGACTTCAGCTGGACCGACAGCAGCGTGCCGATCAACGAGCGCGGCACCTTCGCCGCCTTCGCGCGCCAGCACTCGAGCGGCATGCGCCACCTGCGCGCCCTTGCCCAAGCTGGCTTCAGCCATGTGCATCTGCTGCCGGCCTTCGACCAGGCGAACATCCCCGAGCGCAGAGGCGAGCAGCAGTCGGTGCCCTTTGCCCAGCTCGAAGCCCTGCCGCCGGATTCCGATCAGCAGCAGGCGCTGACCGGCGCGATCCGCGATGCCGACGGCTTCAACTGGGGCTACGACCCTTGGCACTACACCGTGCCCGAAGGCAGCTACGCCACCGACCCCGACGGCCCGGCGCGCATCCGCGAGTTCCGACAGATGGTGCAGGCACTGAACCTCTCGGGCCTGCGCGTGGTGATGGACGTGGTCTACAACCACACCAATGCCGCCGGCCAGAACGCGAAGTCGGTGCTGGACCGCGTGGTGCCCGGCTACTACCACCGCCTGAACAACGCCGGCTACGTCGAGCAGAGCAGCTGCTGCCCCAACACCGCCAGCGAGCACGCGATGATGGAGCGGCTGCTGATCGACTCGGTGCTGACCTGGGCGCGGGCCTACCGCGTCGACGGCTTCCGCTTCGATCTGATGGCCCACCACAGCCGCGACAACCTGCTGAAGCTGCGCGCCGCGCTGGATCAGCTGACGCTGGCGCGCGATGGCGTCGATGGCCGCAGCATCATCCTCTATGGCGAGGGCTGGAACTTCGGCGAGGTCGCCAACAACGCGCGCTTCGTCCAGGCCTCGCAGGCCAACCTGGCCGGCACCGGCATCGGCACCTTCAGCGACCGCTCGCGCGATGCCATCCGCGGCGGCAATCCTTTCGGCGACATCCGCGAGCAGGGCCTGATCTCGGGGCTGGCGCTGGCGCCGAACGGCTTCATGGGCAGTGGTGCGGGTGAGTTCGCCCAGCTGCTGCATCTGAGTGACCTGGCGCGGATTGGGCTGGCCGGCGATCTGGCCGACTTCGAGTTCACCAATGCGCAGGGCCAGCGCGTGCGCGCCGACCAGGTCGACTACTTCGGCCAGCGCGCGGGCTATACCGGCGACCCGGCCGAGCACATCAAGTACATCGAGGCGCACGACAACGAGACCCTGTTCGACGTGCTGCAGCTCAAGCTCGCCGCAGACACGCCCTTGGCCGAGCGCGTGCGCGTGCAGAACCTCGGCCACAGCCTGATGCTGCTGGGCCAGGGCATTCCCTTCTTCCACGCCGGGCAGGAACTCCTGCGCTCGAAGTCGGGCGACCGCGACAGCTACAACAGCGGCGACTGGTTCAATGCCATCGACTGGACGCGCAACCGGCATGGCTGGAGTCGCGGTCTGCCGCCGGCCGAGAAGAACGAGGGCGTGTGGCCGCTGCTGCGCCCCCTGCTGGCCGATGTCACCCGCCGTCCGCAGCGCGCGCAGCTCGACGCATCGCTGCAGCATGTCGTCGAGATGAGCGGGGTGCGCATGAGCTCGCGCCTGTTCCGACTGCGCACCGGCGAGCAGGTGAAACAGCATCTGCGCTTCCACAACACCGGGCCGCAGCAGCTGCCGGGGCTGATCGCCTTCGAGCTGGCCGACGAGGCCGGAGCGATGGAGCGTCGCTGGAAGCGCATCGTCGGCCTGGTGAACGTGCGGCCGGAAGCCGCGACGCTTCAGCTGCCCGAGCATGCGGCACGCACGCTGCAGCTGCACCCTGTGCTGCGCGCTTCGGCCGATGCGCGCACACGGGCGTCGACGGCGTCAGCTGGACGCTTCGAGGTCGGCGCGCGCACCAGCGCGGTGTTTGTCGAAGCGCGATCGGCGCTGGAACAGCTCGCGCTGCTGCGCGGCGATGTGACGTCAGCACGCGACAGCGGCGCGATCCGCGCGCCGCGCGTGCAGGCGCTGCTGAGCCTGCTGGATAGCACCGAACGCCACCTGCAGGGCGGACGCGAAATCCCCGCCCGAGCGAACCTTCTGGCCTTCAGCAGCATCGTGGTGGCGGCCAGCCTGTTCGGCGACATCGAGGCCGCAACCGCGCGCCTCTTGATTGAGCATACGGCGGTGCTGGTCGAGTCGATTTGAGCTGCGCAGTCGGTGGATCGAGGCAAGTTTGAGCTCTGAGCTGCGCAGTCGGTGGACCGAGGCGGGTTCGAGCTCATGGTGGGCCAGGGCCCACCCTATGCGGTGCGCTGTGTTGCAGGGCTTTCGCACCGTTGCAGCGTCACGCCGCAGGGCTTGCGACCGCGCGTTCCCATAGGGTGGGCCCTGGCCCACCATGGCCTCGACACTCGCCGCCAACGAACTCATCCCACGCCGGCTGACGTAAGGGCGCACTCGCCGCCAAACCCACCGCAAGCCATAGGGTGGGCCCTGGCCCACCATGGGCTCGACGCTCGCCGCCAAAGTTCTCTGGCTGCGCGCGATCGCCAGCCGCGCACGCTTGCGCTCTCGCCGATCCGCCGCGTGAACAGGACCGTCGGCGACGCGCTCAACCTTCGTTCCAGTACCTGCGCAGGGTCGACTCGATCAGGGCCGCATCGACCTGCTCGCCCCGGGCCACGCGCTCGGCCAGGGCGAAGCTCGGTGCGAAGCGCGGCGCGCTGTCGAGCGTGCCCTTGAGATGCAGGCCCTGCGGCCGCCACAGCACGCCGTCGAACAGCGCGCGCACCTGCGCCCAGTAGGCTTTCGTCTTCTGCCAATACTCGCGCCCGGCGCTGAAGTCGTGGTCGTCGATGCGGCGATAGGTGTTGAGGCCCTGCTCCCGCACCAGCGGGCGCGTGCCGCCTTCGCCATCGACGATCAGCTTGGTGTTGATCTGCTCATGCGCCCAGCCGTCGGCGCTCAACACGTGGCGATTGATCGCCCCCATGACCTGGTAGTCCTCGCGGGTGGTGTATTCGCGACGCGGCAGAGGCCGCCAGCCATAGTCGGATTCCCACACCGTTTCGCCGTCGCTGTGCCGCCAGCGGCCAAGACCTCCGTAGCGCGGCGCGTCGTCCACCTCATAGACGGTCTGCGACCAGGCGCCGCGTGCGCGCTCCGCCTCGATGGTCTCGGGCACCCAGCGCTGGTCGCCGCGGTAGCGCAGCACCTGGGCGGGCTGGTACTGCCAGTCCTGCCGCCAGTGCTTGATCACCTGCGGCTCCTCGGCATCGCCCATCACCAGAATGTGCTGCAGCGAAATGAACCCGCCGCGATCCTCGATCACTTCGACGAGCTCGAAGGCCCCGGAGCGCTTGGACTCCAGCGGCGTGTAGCCGGGTTCGAAGGCGATCGTCTCCTCGAAGGTGAAGTTGACCCGGAACTCGCCGGCCATCGCGAGTATCGCGCGGCGATCGCGCTCGAAGTCGGCATCGTGGACAGGTTCAGGCGTGGAAAGGCCGTTGGCGACAGCGAGCTGCGACGTCGAACTGGAGGCGCGCCTGTCGATGCCCGCACAGCCGCTGAGAATCAGTACCGCGAACACGAACAGCAGAGCTGTCGAAGCGCGTCGGAATGCGTGGCGCTGCAGTTGCATCGAAGACTCCCGGTTGAGGCGCACGGCAAGCGCGCCATGAAAGGAAGCGAAGGACACGCGTCTGGACCCACGCCGCCGATGAAGACGCGGGCCCGGACGCTGTCCCCGCAGGAAAGCGAAGCGATCGACAGGCTTGGGGACTGTGGGAAATTCAAGACCGTGATGCCCTCAGCGCTGGCAGGGCCCGCAGTGGCAGCGCGCACTCCAGGCCTCGGCGCTGCGTTCGCCGCAGGGCGATGTCCCCGCCCAAGGCTCGAAGCGCAGGCGGCCATTCCAGTGCAGGAATCGACCGACGCGCGCACGCCAGAGCAGCCGCGCCAGCCACGACGGCTTGCACAGAGTTCCCGCCGCCTCAGCGCGGGAAGGCAGGCTCCGGGTAAGCCGCTCCCAGACGAGAAAATCGCTGTCCGGGAGCAGGCATAGCTGCATGCGTGGCTGCCCGTCGAGGTCGTACAGGCGCAAAGCCTCGCGCGGGCCCTCGGAGTCGATCTCGCTGATGGCCAGCGCGCGACTCCAGGCCAGCATGGGCAGCGCATCCTCGCGCAGTTGCTCGTAGTCCTCGCGGCGGTGCAGGCAGACCACCGGGCCCAGCGCGGCCAGCTGGGCTTGCCAGTCCGTCAGCCGTTGGGCGGCGTTGCTGAGCCCCCTCTCGTCGAAGGTGCCAGGCTCGGCGCTGTCGCTGACATCGAACATGGTCGATCTCCTCGTGCCCGCAAAGGCACCCTGGTCAAGGTCCTAGAAACTCAGCTCGATCTGCGCGCTCAGGTAGCGACCCGGCGCGGTGTAGCGGTCCAGCACGGCACTGCTGGCGGCGACCTGCGGCACCGCGGCCCAGTCCCAGTACCTGCGGTCAGCGAGGTTGAAGACGCCGACGTTCAGGCGCGCGTGGCCGGCGAACTCCAGTTCGTAAAGCAGATCGAGGACCCCGTAGCCAGGCGCTGCGAAGGCCGGCTCGTCGCCGCCGGTGCCCGCGACCGTGCCGGGCTCGCGCTTGCGGTCGGCGCCGCGCAGGGCCAGCTCAACCGAGCTGCGCGATCCACTCCAGCGCAGGCCGAGCAGGGCGTTCAGCGGATCCACCGAGGCCAGCGGGCGGTCCGCTGTGGTGTCGCGCCCCTTGGACTGCGCCGCGGCGAAGCGCAGCTCCACGTTCTCCAGCGCCGGCCACACGCTGCCCAGCGCCCAGCCGCCCTTCAGCTCGACGCCGTGGATGCGCGCCCGAGAGACGTTCTGCGACTGGAACACCAGCAGGCCAGTGGCGGGATCGACGCCGAGACTGCGCAGCGACTCGATGAAGTCGCGATAGCGGTTGGCATAGCCCGACAGGGTCCACCAGAAGTCCGCGTCCTGGCGGCGCAGGCCGAGCTCGATGCCATCCGAGGTCTCGGGCTTGAGTGCGGCGTTCGGAATCGCGGTGTAGCCGAATTGAAGATTGGTGAAGCCGAGGTTGACGTCGCTGTAGGGCGGCGAGCGGAAGCCCCTCGCATAGCCCGCAAACGCGCTGTAGCGCTCGCCCAGACGACGCACCAGGCCGAACTTGGGCGACACCGAGGTCTCGCGCACATCCGACAGGGCGACGCCCGGATTGTCGCCAGCGAAGATCGCGTCCTGCTCGGGGTCGAGCGCGTAGTGATCGACGCGCAGGCCGGGGATCAGCCGCCAGACACCGTCCGCCGTCTCGATCTCGTCCTGCAGATACAGGCCCGCGGCGGTGCTGCGACTGACCGGAAAGTCGCGCACCGGAAACACATCGGGCGAGATCGTCGTGCTGACCGCGCCAGTGCTCAGGTTGATGCTGCGGCCATCGCGCTTCTGGCGGATGTCGCTCAGGCTCAAATCAAGTCCCCAGGTGAAACGGTGCCGCCAGCCACCCAGCGCGAAGGCCCTGTGCGCGGTGAACTCGGCGCCGTGCACGCGCTGATCGAAGTTGAACTCGCGCTCGCGGCGGGTCGGGTTGATGGGACCAGCCGCAGCAAGGCTGACGCGCTCTTCGAAGGTGCGCTGGGTGGTCTCGCTGTCCTGGCGATAGACCTGCCAGCGCAAGCGGTCGGCGACGGCGCTCTCCAGGCCATTCCACACATGGCGCAGGCTGACCCGCGCGCGGGTCTGGCGGTCGTCGCCCTGCAGATCCAGCACGCGCACCGGCAGCCCGAAGCCCGATGAGGTGCTGCGCGCTGTGCGCACATCGGTCAACGCGCGCGCCTCGTTGCCTTCCACCGTGAGCGTCCAGCGCTGGTCGGCGTGCGGCGCGAAGCCGAGCTTGGCGAGCAGGCTGGTCTGCGCACTGTCCTGCGGGTTGGAACGCGTGCGTGCAGCGCCGTCACTGGCGTCCTCACCCTGGTTGCGCGGGGCGCGGCCCTCGCGACGGTGCAGCACCGCGAGCCCCGACCAGCGCTCACCGACGAAGGCCGCCGAGGTGCCGCCAAACGCGCCGAAGTCCTCGCCCGAGTAGCCCATGCGCATTGCGATGCCGCGGTCTTGACCCGCGCGCACCAGGTCTTCAGCGTCGACCGTCTGCAGAGCGACCACGCCGCCCAGGGCATCCGAGCCATACAGCGAGGAGCCGGGCCCGCGCACGATCTCGATGGCCTTCAACGTGGCCGGATCGATGCTGATGCGCCCGGCGCTGGAGAAGCTGCCAATCGCGAAGGCGTCGGAAACCGCGATGCCATCGGTCTCGATCAGCACGCGATTGCCCTCGAGGCCGCGGATTCGGAAATCGCCAAGACCGAAGCGACCGAAGCTGGAGCGCACCGATACGCCGGGCTCGTAGCGCACGGCATCGCGCAGGTTCATCGCCAGCTCGCGCTGCAGCTGGGCGCGATCGATGGCGCTGATCACGCTGGGCAGGCTGGCGACGGCGGCCTCGGTCAGAGTGGCCGAGACGACGATGCGGTCGAGTCGATCGAAGGAGGCGTCGTCCGCTTCGGCAGGCGCAGCGGTCGCCGCCTGCGTGGCGGCGGAGGGCACCAGAACGGCGAGAGCGAGCGCAGCGGCGAGCGCCGTCGGCCGCGGTGGACTGAAACGCAGGGTGGGCATCGAGACTCCGAAAGAACATCTGGTGTCGGAGCGGGCTCACGCCTGGGGCGCTGGCTGGCGGCTTGGATTGGGCGTTGCGGCTGGAGCAATCGGACGCGGGTGGACATCGAGGCGAGAACAGCAGCGGTCGCATCGGGCGCGCTGTGCTCCAGTCCACCGGGCCGCCTTTAGGATCGGACTCAGGCGGTGCGGATCATCTGGTCAGCATCACCAGGTCAGGACCACTTCGTCAGGATCGCTTCGTCAGGATCGCTCCGTAAGGATCACTTCGTAAGGATCAGCTTGTCGTTCTGGGTCAGGCGCAGGCGGTACTCATGTTCGCCGTGCAGGATCACCAGCTCGCGCTGCCCCCGCAGCAGGGTATGGCTGTCCACCGTTTCGCGGACGGCAGTGCGCGGCTGGCTGCGAATCAGCGCGGGTGAGGAGGAATGATCCAGCTCGTGGCTGAAGGCGACATCGGAAACGGCAGGGTTCAAGGTCATGGCAGCTCTCCCGGTGCGGCGTGAAGGCCGCCGTGGCTGCGGATGATAATGATTCGCGTTTGCTAGTCAAGCGCCCTGCCGAAGTGCGGTGCTGAGGCAAACCACCCCGGGTGGACGAACCTGTCTGAGCGCCAGGCTCGCAGCGTTCTGATCCGCCCAAGGAAAGCGATGCTGGCCCCGAAGTCGGTCACCGTCGCCCCCGCGAAGGCGGGGGACCAGAGCAGCGGCCTCGGTCGCGAGAGCCCTGGATCCCCGGGCCTGCCTTGGCGAAGACAGGCTCTTCGCAGGCATGAGCAGCCCACGCTTCTTCGAGAACACCGTGCCCGCAGAGCGGCGCTGAGAAACTTTCAAGCCCCAAGCGCCAGACCGCGGGCCCGGGGCTTCGCCCGCATCGTGGCTTCCCGCGGCGCGCGCATGCCGCTACCATCGCCGACATCTTCCATCGCGATAGAGCGATACATGCCTGCCCTGCCCTCGCTGTCCTTCGAATTCTTTCCGCCCAAGACCGACGAGCAGCGCAGCCAGCTCGACCGCACCGCCGAGAAGCTCAAGGAGTACCGACCGCGCTTCGTTTCGGTGACCTTCGGCGCTGGCGGTTCGACCCTGTCCTACACCGCCGACACCGTGCGCGGCCTGCACGACCAGCACGGGCTGGACGCCGCGCCGCACCTGTCCTGCATGGGCGGGACCCGCGAGGAGATCCGCGAGCTGCTGCAGCGCTACCGCGAAATCGGCTGCCGCCGCATCGTCGCCCTGCGCGGCGACCTGCCCTCGGGCATGGCCCGGCCCGGCGACTTCCGCTACGCCAGCGAGCTGGTCGAGTTCATCCGCGCCGAAACCGGCGAGCACTTCCATATCGAGGTGGCGGCCTACCCTGAGGTGCATCCGCAGGCCGATGACGCGATCGCCGATCTGAAGCACTTCTGCACCAAGGTGCGCGCGGGCGCGAATTCAGCGATCACCCAGTACTTCTACAACGCCGACGCCTACTTCGCCTTCGTCGACGCGGTGCGCCGCGAGGGCATCGACATCCCGATCGTGCCGGGAATCATGCCGATCTCGAACTACAGCCAGCTGCGCCGCTTTTCCGAAATGTGCGGCGCCGAGATTCCGCGCTGGATGGCCAAGCGCATGCAGGCCTACGGGGACGACGCCGCTGCGGTGCGCGAGTTCGGCGCCGACGCAGTCGCCCTGCTGTGCCGGCGCCTGATCGAGGGCGGCGCGCCGGAGCTGCACTTCTATTCGCTGAACCTGGCCAAGCCGACGCTGGCGGTGCTGGAGAGGCTGGGCTGAGAGCGGCTCATCACCACGAGCAGCGCGGCAGATGAGGTGCGCTGTTCTGGCCTACGCGTAGCGCGGCCTTAGGCTTCGGCCCGGGCTCGACGTCCATCGTCGTTGTTGGCCGATGCGCTTCGCTTGTCTGCCCTACGCGCACAATAGTCCTAAGCTTCGTTCGAGGACTGGCGTCAAACGTATTTGTAGGGTGGATAAGCGCAGCGCATCCACCAGCAAGTCCCGAGGAGGCGCGGCATCGAGCGAAGCCGAAACGCTTGTCGCTGCCGGCAGCGCACGCCCTCCCCAAGCTTCGACCGGCAGGCCCGGCACCGCTCCTGCGCTCAATGGAGCTGCACCGTCAGTCACCCCGGCGAGCACGACAGCACCATTCCGGCGCATCAGGCCAACAAACCCGCGCAGGCCGCGTGCAGGCTGGAGCGCAGCTGCTCGGCATCAATCTCAGGGTCGCGCACCCAGTTCAGCACCATGCCGTCGAGCAGGCAGCGCAGCACCAGGGTACGCTGCTGCAGCTCACCCGTCGTAAAGCGCAGGCCGCGCAGCTCGGCGCTGCGCGCAAGCAATCCGCTGAGATCCGCCCAGATCGAGCGCTCGTGTTCGGCCAGCACCGAAGCCACGTCGGCATCGCGGGTGGCCTCGGCGGTGATCTCCAGAAACAGGGTCGGGTCGAAGTCGCCTTCGGAACCGCCGCTGCGCGCGCGCCAGTTCTGCAGCTTCGCGATCACCACATCCACCAGGGCCTCGCAGCGGGTGATGCCGGCCAGGGTCTCGCCGCGCCGGGCCCGCTGCTCGTCGACGATCGCATGGACGATGGCCGCCTTGTTGGTGAAGTAGCGGTAGATCAGTCCCTGGCTGATCCCGGCGGCCTGGGCGATGTTGGCGATGCTGGCGCCGTGGAAACCACGCTCGGCAAAGCAGGCGCGCGCCGCATCGAGGATGCGCGCGCGCTGGGCCTGCGCGCGCACCGCGGACTTCCCGCTGCTGCGCTCTTCGACGGCACTCATGACTTCACCGGCCTGCGCTGCATCAGACGGCGGATCACCACGAAGAACAGCGGGATGAAGAAGATGCCGAGGAAGGTGCCGGCCAGCATGCCGCCGACCACGCCGGTGCCGATCGCACGCTGCGCGCCCGAGCCCGCACCGGTCGCCAGCGCCAGCGGCAGCACGCCGAAGCCGAAGGCGATCGAGGTCATGAGGATTGGCCGCAGACGGTCGCGGATCGCCGCCAGCGTGCCCTCGACCAGCTCCATGCCGGCCTCCACATTGGCCTTGGCGAACTCGATGATCAGCACCGCGTTCTTGCTGGCAAGCCCGACCGTGGTGAGCATGCCGACCTGGAAGTAGACATCGCGCTCCAGCCCCCGGAAGGCGGTGAACAGCACCGTACCGAGGATCCCGAGCGGCACCACCAGCAGCACCGAGGTCGGGATCGACCAGCTCTCGTACAGCGCGGCCAGACACAGGAACACGATCAGCACCGACAGCGCGTACAGCATCGGGGTCTGCGCGCTGGCTGCGCGCTCCTGATAGGACTGGCCGCTCCACTCGATGCCGAAGCCCTGCGGCAGCTCGGCGACCAGGCGCTCGATCTCCGCCATGGCGTCGCCCGAACTCACGCCCGGCGCCGGGGTGCCGGTAATGTTCATGGCCGAGACGCCATTGAAACGCTCCAGTCGCGGCGATCCGTATTCCCAGCGGGTGCTGGCGAAAGCGGAGAACGGCACCATCTCGCCCGCGCCATTGCGCGTGTACCACTGCGCGAAGTCCTCGGGCACCATCCGGAACGGCGCATCCGCCTGCACGTAGACGCGCTTGACCCGGCCGCGGTCGATGAAGTCGTCGACGTACTGGCCGCCCCAGGCCACGCTCAGGGTGTTGTTGATGCTGGCCACCGGCACGCCCAGCGCGGCAGCCTTCTCGGTATCGATCTTCAGGCGGAACTGCGGCGTGTCTTCCTGACCGTTGGGACGTACGCCGCTGAGCAGCGGGCTCTGGGCGGCCGCGCCGAGCAGCTGGTTGCGCGCCGCCAGCAGGGCCTCGTGGCCGGCGCCGGCATTGTCTTTCAGGTAGAGGTTGAAGCCGCCGGTGGTGCCGAGCTCGGTCACCGGCGGCGGCGCCAGCGCGAACACCATGGCGTCCTTGATCTGGCTGAAGGCGCCCATCGCGCGCCCGACCAGCGCGCCGACGCTGGCCTCGTCAGCGGTGCGCTCGTCCCAGTCCTTCAGCTTGACGAAGACCATGCCGTTGTTCTGGCCGCTGCCGGCGAAGCTGAAGCCCTGCACCGAGAAGGTCGAGACCACGTGCGCGGATTCGTTTTCCAGGTAGTGCCGCTCGACCTGCTCCATCACCTTCTGGGTGCGCTGCTGGGTCGCGCCAACCGGAGTCTGCACGATGGTGAACATCACGCCCTGGTCCTCGTCGGGCAGGAACGAGGACGGCACGCGCAGGAACACGAACACCATCACCCCGGCCAGCAGACCGTACAGCAGCAGGAAGCGCCCGCTCCGCCGCAGCATGCGTTCGACGATGCCCTGGTAGCGGCGGTTGCCGGCATCGAACTTGCGGTTGAACCAGCCGAAGAAGCCGCGCTCGCCGTGGTGCTCGCCCTTCTTCAGCGGCTTGAGCATGGTCGCGCACAGCGCCGGCGTGAGGATGATCGCGACCAGCACCGACAGGCCCATGGCAGAGACAATCGTCGCCGTGAACTGGCGATAGATGACGCCGGTCGAGCCGGTCAGAAAGGCCATGGGCACGAACACCGCGGCCAGCACCAGGCCGATGCCGACGAGGGCGCCGGTGATCTGGTCCATCGATTTGCGCGTGGCCTCCAGCGGCGACAGGCCCTCCTCGCTCATCACCCGCTCGACGTTCTCGACGACGACGATGGCGTCGTCGACCAGCAGGCCGATCGCCAGCACCATCGCGAACATGGTCAGCATGTTGATCGAGAAGCCCAGCGCCAGCAGGATCGCCAGCGTGCCCAGCAGCACCACCGGCACCGCGATGGTCGGAATCAGCGTGGCGCGGAAGTTCTGCAGGAACAGGTAGATCACCAGGAAGACCAGCACCACCGCTTCGATCAGGGTCTTGACCACCTCGTTGATCGAGACGCGCACGAAGGGCGTGGTGTCGAAGGGGATCTTGACCGCAAGCCCAGTGGGAAAACCCGGCTGCATGCGCTCCATCAGCGCGGCGATGCGGTCGGCGGTGGCCAGCGCGTTGGCATTGGTCGCCAGCGAGACGGCCACGCCTGCCGCGGGCTGGCCGTTGTAGCGGCTTATCACCGAGTAGTTGTCCGAGCCGATCTCGACGCGGGCGACATCGCCCAGCCGCAGCACCGAGCCGTCTCCGCCGCTGCGCAGCACGATGTTGCGGAACTGCTCGGGCGTCTGCAGGCGGTCCTGCGCAGTGATCGTCGCGTTGAGCTGCTGGCCGTCGACGGCCGGCGTGCCGCCCAGCTGGCCCACCGCCACCTGCGCGTTCTGCGCGCGGATGGCTTCGATCACGTCCGCCGGCACCAGCCGGTAGGTGTTGAGCTTGCCGGGGTCCAGCCAGATCCGCATCGCGTACTTGCCGCCGAACACCTGCACGCTGCCAACGCCCGCGACGCGGCTCAGCGGGTCGACGATCGTCGCGGCCACGTAGTCCGAGATGTCGCCGCGGTCCATGCTGCCGTCTTCGGAGACGAAGGCCAGCACCTGCAGAAAGCCCGAGCTCGCCTTGGTGACGCTGATGCCCTGCTGCTGCACGATCTGCGGCAGCAGCGCGGTGGCCAGCTGCAGTTTGTTCTGCACCTGCACCTGGGCGATGTCGGGGTCGGTGCCGGTGGCGAAGGTCAGGGTGACGCTGACGCTGCCGTTCGAGTCGCTGGTGGCCGACATGTAGTCGAGCCCGTCGAGGCCGGTCATGGCCTGCTCGATGATCTGGGTCACCGAGTTCTCGACCGCCTGTGCGGACGCACCGGGGTAGCTGGCGCTGATGGTGACCGAGGGCGGCGCGATGGTCGGATAGCGCGAGATCGGCAGCTGGGTCAGCGCGAGCACGCCGGCCAGCATGATGATGATGGCGATGACCCAGGCGAAGATCGGCCGGTCGATGAAGAAGCGAGCCATGGTCGGTCTCCGCCTATTCGACGTCGCCAGCGGCAGGCGCCACCGGCTGCGGATTGGACGTCGCCGCTTCCACCACCCGCACCTGCATACCCGGCCGCACCTTTTGCAGGCCCTCGACGATCACGCGCTCACCGGCCTGCAGCCCTTCGTCGACCAGCCACTGGTCGCCCAGGGTCCGGCTGGCGCCGAGCACACGTGCTTCGACCACGCCCTCGGCATTCACCACCATCGCCAGCGCCTGGCCCTTCGGGTCGCGGGTGATCGCCTGCTGCGGCGCGAGGATGCCCTGCGGGCGCTGGCCCATGTCGACCTGCGCGCGCACATACATGCCCGGCAGCAGCAGCCCGTCCGGATTGGGCACCAGCACGCGCAGCGCATAGCTGCCGGTGCCCGGGTCGACGGTGACATCGGCGAACTGCAGGCGGCCCTGCTGGGCGTAGGTGCTGCCGTCTTCCAGCAGCAGGGTCACGGGTACGTCGTCCGACTGTTCGAGGGTGCCGGCCGCCACCTCGCGGCGCAGCTCGAGCAGCTCCGCGCTGGACTGCGCCAGATCCACGTACATCGGATCGAGCTGCTGGATCGTCGCCAGCGGCTCGGCCTGGTTGGCGGTCACCAGCGCGCCCTGGGTGACGCTCGACTTGCCGATCTGGCCGCTGATCGGCGCCACCAGCCGCGCATAGCCGAGCGTGACCTCGGCCGCCGCCAGCTGGGCGCGGGCCGCGGCCACATCGGCCTGCGCCTGCTGGTAGGCGGCAGCGGCGAGCTCGTTGTCCTGCGCGCTGAGCAGGCGCTTCTCCGCGAGCTCGGCGGCGCGGCGCGCCTGCAGGCGGGTCGAGTTGAGCGTGGCCTCCGCGCGCGCCAGGGCAGCGCTGGCGCGGTCGCGATCCGCCCGGTAGCTGGCGTCATCAATCTCGTAAAGCAGCGCGCCGGCCTCGACGCGCGCGCCTTCGGTGAAGGCACGCTGCTTGACGATGCCGCTCACCTGCGGGCGCACCTCGGCCACCACATAGGGCACCGTGCGGCCGGCGAGTTCGCGGGTCACGCTGACCGGCTGGGTGCCCAGCGTGACGACACTGACTTCGGGCGGCGGCGGCGCGGCGGGCGGCTCTGGCGCACCGCAGGCCGACAGCGTCAAGACAGCGCACAGCACCAGGGCGCGCGGAAGGAGGGACGGGGAAGTGCGCATGGGAGCCTCGGGGAAGGCGCGACGATGGCCACGCCGGAAAATGAGTGAGCGTTCATTCTCTTCTCTTGACCTGCGCTGTCAAGTCGAAAGCGGCACGGTCGCGCGGGGCTCGGGAGTCGCGATTGGCTTGGGGTTCAGGCAGTGGCGCCGATCGCAGCGCGGCCCGTGGACATGAAGCGGGGACCCGGCCCGGCGGGCACGCGCGGCAGGAAAGTCCACACCGCCCCTGCCCCGCCTTGGCGCGCTGTTCGTGCGCCTGCCGGTCGACCCTCCCACGGTTTGCAGGGACAATCGCCGCCCGCGCACAGCTGGCGCGCACCACTCGAGCCGACGGAAGCCGATGCGAACCTTTGTCCTGCGCGCACGCGCCGCACCGACCGACAGCGCCAGCCTGCTTGCGGCGGTCGGCAAGGAAGCGCACACCGAAATCCTCGCCCACACCCTGATGAACGCGATCTTCGTGGCGCAGTCGCACCGCCCCGATGTCGTTGTCTACCTGGTGCTGGAAAGCACGCGTGACTACTCGCGCTCGATCCGCTTCGAGTCGAACGCCCTGCAGGACCTCGGCGGCTTCGACGAGCGGCGTCTGCTGGCCCGGGTCGCCCGCGCGCTGGATGCCTCGATCGGCATGGGCAAGGACGAAACCCGCGCGGTCGAGCCCGGTGTGAGCGTGTCCACGACCAGCTTCGAGCGCCTCGTGCAGGGCCTGGCGCAGGAGCACACGCTCTACGTGATGGACCGCAAGGGCAGCCCGATCGGCGAGCAGCCCATCGCGCCGCGGCCCTGCTTCCTGCTGACCGACCACATCCCGATGCCGAAGAACACCCTGCACGGCCTCGATCGATTGGGCGCACGCAAGATCTCGCTGGGCTCGAAGATGCTGTTCGCCTCGCAGTGCGTCGTGCTCATCCACCACGCGCTGGATCAGGCCTGAAGCCGGGTTCAGCAGGGGCGACGATACCCATTCGTTACCGCCCCATGGACGCGCGGAGGAGACCTTGAGCAGGCGCTGAGGCAGGCTTGCCATCGCGGCCTGTGGCAGCCCTCCATCGCCACGCGTCGCTCCGTGTGTCGGCGCTGTCGCCGAGTGTCCATCCGTGCTGTTGATTCCCCGACCGGCGGCTTCCTCGACCGGAGCATCGGTCCGCGCGTCGTTCCTTTGATCCCTTAGTCCTTACGAGAACCCTGACATGTTTGTTCCGCTTGCCCTGGGCATTGCTTCCGTTCTGCCTTCCCACGCACCTGACGCCAGAACGCGTCGCCTCACGGTCGTCGACACCCACATCATCGCCGTGGTCACGCCGACCCGGATCCTCACCGGCTACCACTGCGAAGGCGTCGAGTACGGCCTCAGCCCGCACGCCGGCAGAACCGTTGCGAACTGCCTGAAGCTTGCGTCGAGCGCGAGCCAGGGCTATGTCGCGCCAGGTGGTGGCCACGTCCTGCGCCTGAGCCATGCGCCTCACATGGTCTTCCTCGACTGCCACCTGGAGCGCGCCGAGCGCTTCCTGCGTGCCGACGGTGGCTACAGCCACTACCTCGAGTTCAGCTGCCAGGATCCCACTTCGAGCGACAGGGACTCGACCAGTGCCCCGGCCTGAGCAGCCCCCTCTCGACTGCCGGGTGACCAAAGTCAGCACACGAAGCACTCAGGCTGCCGCCGCTTCACGAGCGCGGCAGCCTGTGCACCACCCGAGCTGCCGACGCCGCCCGCGGACAACAGCGGAGATGCGGCCGCTGCTGCTCGTGATGCTCGTGCTGCTGCTGGGCATCCTGAGCTCGCTGGCCACCGATGCCGGCTACCTGATCCTGATCCCGCTGGCCGGCATGCTCTACGCCGGCATGGGCAAGAACCCGCTGATCGGCATGGCCGCGGCCTTTGCCGGTGTCTCAGCGGGCTTCTCGGCCAACCTGGTGCCGGGCACGCCGATCGACGTGATCATCGGCGTCAACGCCCAGGCCTTCGCCGAAGCGCAGGGCGTGCCCTTCGCCAATGCCGCCGGCGAGCCGCTGCAGGCGGCGACCATGCACTACTGGTTCATCGCCACCTCGACCTTCGTGCTGGCCGCCACCGGCGCGCTGGTCACGCGCTGGTTCGTGCAGCCGAAGCTGGAGCAGCAAGCCTTCGTGGTGCCGGCGGACCTCGGCCTCGGCGAGTTCGCGCTGTCGCCCGCGGAGCGACGCGGCCTGGTCGGCGCAGGCGTCGGCCTGCTGGTGGCTGCGGCCTTGATCGCCGGTCTGATCCTGGGCCCACTGGCGGCCTTCGAGAACGCCGAGGGCCGTCGGATCGTGCCCTACATGAACAACGTGATCCTGCTGATCTCGCTGTTCTTCGCCTGCGTCGGCCTGGGCTTCGGCATCGGCGCCGGCACCTTCAAGCGCGCCCAGGATGCAGTCAACGCGATGGTGAAGCAGATGAACACCATCGGCTACATCCTGGTGCTGACCTTCTTCGCCTACAACTTTCTCGGCCTGCTCACCTACAGCGGGCTCGGCGCCTGGATCACCTACCTCGGCGGCCAGGCCCTGCTGGGGCTCAGCCTTGATGAATCGCCGGTGCTGCTGCTGATCGGCTTCGTGCTGGCCACCGCCACGATCAACCTGTTCATCGGCGGACTCACCTCGAAGTGGATGCTGCTGGGGCCGATCTTCATCCCCATGCTGTACTTCGTGAGCCCGGAGATGACGCCGGATCTCGTCTCGGCCGCCTACCGCGTCGCCGACTCGGCCACCAACGTGGTCTCGCCGATGATGATGTACGCCGGCATCATCCCCGCCTTCATGCGCCGCTATTGGCCGGAGCTCAGCTTCGGCGAGATGCTGCTGATGATGGTGCCCTATTCGGTGTCCTTCCTTCTGGTCTGGACCACGCTGCTGGTGGGCTTCTTCGTGTTCGGGATTCCGCTGGGGTTCTGGGGGCGGATGCGACGCCTGCCCGTGCGCCATGCGCACCGGAATCTGCGGGCCGGGCAAGACCGCGGGCGTTAGCAGCGCGGGCCGGATGGACCGAGGTTCGCGAGTGGTGAGTGGTGAGTGGTGAGTGGTGAGGCAAGCGTGCAGCTCATGGTGGGCCAGGGCCCACCCTATGCGGGAGCGTTGCACGGATCGAGGCCGCGCGAGCTGGCCCGGTGGTGTGGGTGTGGGTGTGCGGTGTGCGGTGCGCGGTGCGCGGTGACGCGCGCGCAGGGCGCCAGCGCTTCCATAGGGTGGGCCCTGGCCCACCGCAGGCGAAACGCCCTCGACAGCTAGCCCTTCGGCGAGTGCGACAGCAGCGCCGACTGCAGCCGCCGCAGCGCCACCGCATAGGCCGCCATGCGCAGGCTGCAGTCCAGCTCGACCGCGGTGTCGGCGACGCGTCGCGCCGCGTCGTCAAGCGTGTCCTCCAGCCGCGAACGCACCCTGGCCGCGGACCAGCGATCACGACTGCGGTTCTGCAGCCACTCGAAGTAGGACACGGTGACGCCACCGGCATTCGCGAGAATGTCCGGCACCACCTGCACACCCCGCTTTTCGAGGATGGCATCGGCCTCGGGCGTGGTCGGCCCGTTGGCCAGCTCCAGTACCACCCGCGCGCGCACCTTGGCCGCGTTGTCGGCGTGGATCTGGTTCTGCAGCGCGGCGGGAATCAGCAGGTCGCAGTCAAGGCCGACCAGGGCCGCGGGATTCTTGTAGCGCTTGACGCCCTTGCCTTGGAAGCCGCGCACGCTGCCATGCTCGGCCTTGGCGCGGCGCACGTCCTCCAGCGGCAGGCCCTGCCGGCAGCTCACCGCGCCGCGCGAGTCGGCGATGCCAACGATGCGATAGCCGGCTGCCTGCAGGTGGGATGCGATCTCGCCGCCGGCATTGCCGAAGCCGATGATGGCCACGCGCGTGTCCTCGGGCTTCAGGATGTGCCCATCAGCCGTGCACGGCGCGCCAGCGCCTCCTGCGAATGCACTGGCGCGCGAGCCACGCACGTATGCAAGGTGTGCGGCGCGCCGCAGGATCGCGGCATCCGCCTCACTGCCGCGACAGCACGGCCTGTCGATTTTCGCCTTCCGGCTTCGACAGAGACAGAGCCACCCGCCGGACACGCCCATGCCGACCGCCTTGCCCCGCCTCTACGCCCACCCCTTCTCGTCCTACTCCCAGAAGGTGCTGATCGCGCTGTACGAAAACGCCACCCCCTTCGACTTCCGACATCTGGAAGATCCCCAAGCCAAGGCCGAGTTCGACACGCTGTGGCCGATTGGCCGCTTTCCGATCCTGGTCGACGGCGATCGCGTGGTGATGGAAGCGAGCTGCGTCATCGAGCATCTGCAAATCCACCATCCCGGACCGGTCAGGCTGATTCCCTCCGATCCGGCCGCGGCCCTCGAGGTGCGCATGTTGGATCGTCTGTTCGACAACTACGTCTCGACGCCTCAGCAGAAGGTGGTGTTCGACCGCCTCTGTCCGGAAGCCGACCGCGATCCACACGGCGTCCGACAGGCGCGACGCATGCTGGAAACCGCTTACGCCTGGCTGGACACCCGATTGGCCGGGCGCACGTGGGCGGCGGGCGAGGACTTCAGCCTCGCCGACTGCGCAGCGGCGCCGTTTCTGTTCTACGCCGACTGGACCCACCCGATCGAGCCAGGCTTCGCCACGCTGCGCGCCTATCGCGAGCGCCTGCTGGCACGCCCCTCGTTCAAGCGCGCCGTCGACGAAGCGCGCCCCTATCGCAGCTACTTTCCGCTGGGCGCACCGGACCGCGATTGAACCCGCGGTCGGCGCCAGGGCAACGCCAGCCGCTCTGCCTACTCGCGCGACATCGCCACCAGTCGCGCGACCGTGTTCATGTTGCGGGCCGTGCCTGCCTGCGCGGCCGGCAGCTTGAAGCGCGACTGCGCCATGCCTGCGCCATAGTGGATGTAGAGCTCGCGCACGCCGGCCACGACCTCCTCGCCGTCGGGGGCGACCAGGCCCTCGCGGTAGTCGGGCGCCGGCGGCGCGTCCAGGAACACGGTGACCGTCCGATTCGGCGCCTTGTCAGGAAACGGGTTGGCGGCCAGCACGGCCGCCAGCTCGCTGGCGCTGCGCACCATCACCGCCACCGGCTTGCCGGCGTAGCGCGCCAGCGCCTGCTCCAGCGCGGCCTTGACCTCCGCCGCGCTGCGCTCGCTCTCGAACACCAGGTTGCCGCTGGCGATGTAGGTGCGGACGCGGGCGAATCCTGCGGCCTGCGCCATCGCGAGCAGATCGGCCATCGGCAGGCGGCCGGTACCGCCGACATTCACCGCACGCAGCAGGGCGATGAACACCGTCACGCGCTGATCCGAGCTGCGCGCGCGAGGCTCGCCTGCAGTGGCCGCCGCGCGAGGTCGAGTTTCATGAGGTGAAGTCGCGCTGCGCGCCTCACGGTGCGTCCGTCACCCGCGTCGCGTTCCAGTTGAACAGGAAGTCGCGGTGCTCGGCCCAGGTCTGGCCCACGGCCTGGTCGCCGACCAGGCACACCGCGCTGTGGTAGGGCCCCGCCCCGTCGGTGGTGCGAAAGCTCGCGCACAGCCGACCGCGGTCCAGCTTCCAGCGTCCGGCCTCGATCTGGCTGTTGTAGAAGCTGCCCTCGACCGTGCCGTCTTCATTGAGGCCGAGCTGCATCGGCTGGGTATAGACCTGCCCAGGCTCGCTGGCGAGATCGACGCTCCAGTCGCCGCTCAGGCCCTCATCGGCCGACGCCGGCACGGCGGCGAACAGACACAGCAGCAGAACGCGCGAACGCAGCATGGGGCGACACTCCTCGGGATGGATGGATGCACGCTGGGGGATCCGGGCCGTGACAGGCACTCAGGACTCGGACGACAGCGTGGCGCAGTCGGGCAGCTCACCGCCAGTCGCGCGCAGGCTTCGCGCCCGCCACGCGCTCGGCGTGCAGCCCGTCGCCGCCTTGAAGGCGCGATTGAAGGGCCCCAGCGATCCGAAGCCCGCGTCGAGGCTGATGTCCAGCACGCTGCGTCGCGGCTGCTCGCGCAGCAGGCGGCAGGCATGCTCGATGCGGTAGCGGTTGATCCACTGGCTGAAATTCGGCGCACCCAGCACCTGCCGGATGACGCGACTGACCCGATGCTCCCTGCTGCCGACGTGCTCGGCGAGCTCCGCCACCTTGAGCTCAGGCTGGCGGTACAGACGGTCCACCTCGAGCGCGCGCACCAGGGCTGCCGCCAGCGCCCGGCATTCGGCGCTGGCCGAATCGGTGGCCTCGGCCTCCATGGGCAGCGCGGCGGCCGCATCGGCCACCGCGCGACGCCGCAGCTCCAGGGCCACGTGGGTGAAGACCAGGATGGACAGCGCGCAGACCAGCACCACCAGGCGATGTGGCCCGGCCCAGCCCGCATCGGCGTCGGCGACCGCGCCGGACAGCGTCCCCATCAGCACGCAGCTGCCGTACACGGCGATGAAGCTCCGCCTGAGCAGCCGTTCGCGAGCATCGGCTTCGCGGTAGCCGCGCAGCGGCTCGACCAGGGCCAGCACCAGCACCGCCGAGCTGGCCAGCGTCAGCAGCGCGCCAAGCGCGTTCAAGACCACGCCGTCCATGCCGGCAGCCTGCAGCGCGCGACAGGCGACGATCAGCACGGCGATGCCGGCGGCTGCCGCGACTTCGGCCGGACCGACGCCACCCTCGCCGCGGAACAGCGCACGCGACACCAGCCAGTAGGCATTGCAGGTGGCGCAGCCGCCCACCGCCAAGGCCAGCAACGCCCAGATCGGCGCGGAGGGCCAGGCCGGCGCCAGCACGCTGAGCGCCACCGAGCCGCAGAACACCGCGAACAGCAGCTCGGCTGCGCGCTTGCGCGGACGCCTGAGCAACACCAGCACCGAGGCCAGAGCCAGGGCGACCACCACACCCCTCAGGGTCTGCTCGACGAGTTCCATGTCCACACTCCGATGTCCGTGGGCGAGAGCCTGGGCAGCGCGGATGCCGTTGGCAAGTGCGCGCAGCTGAATGGGAAGCCTGCGGACGATGGACGGATCGCGATCCGACCTGCCGATTCGCGAATCGGCAGGACAGATCCACGCGCATCGGCAATCGTGCGGCGCACCCAGACCCATGGAGTTCCGCATGCCTGCTGCCCAACCCTCCGGCCATCGCGCCCTGTCCCGCGCCGCCGCGCTGTGGTTCCTCGGCGCCGCCGCCGGCCAGGCCGCATTTGCCGCCTTCATCTTCGCCTTCGTGCTGCCGCGGCTCGCCGCCGGCGACCTGCCCGGGCTGAATGACAAGCCGCATCTGACCGGCTACCAGCCCGGCGACGCGCTGGGCAATGCCCAGCTCATCGCCCACCTGCTGCTGGGTGCGCTGATGACCCTGTCCGGCCTGCTGCAGCTGCTGCCGGCGATCCGCCAGCGCTGGCCGGCGCTGCATCGTTGGAACGGTCGGCTGTTCCTGCTCAGCGCCCTGATCGTCACCCTGAGCGGCTTCTACCTGACCTGGATCCGCGGCTCGCAGCTCAACCTTGGCAGCGCGCTGTCGACCAGCGCCAACGGCGTGCTGATCCTGCTCGCGCTCGCGCTCACGTGGCGCGCGGCGCGACGGCGCGACTTCGCTGCCCATCGCCGCCATGCCCTGCGTGCCTTCCTGCTGGTCAACGGCGTGTGGTTCCTGCGGCTCGGCATGGTGCTGGCCGGCATGCTGCTGGCGGCGACGGGGCGCCGGCTGGAGGTCGACGGCCCCGTCTTCCTCGCGGTCAGCGTGCTGAGCTGGCTGCTGCCGCTGGCCGTGCTTGAGCTCTACTTCGCCGCCCAGCGCGCGCCGCGCGCGATCCATCGATACGCGGTCGCCGCTGTGCTCGGCCTCGCCGCTGCGCTCACGGCCGCGGGTGGCCTGGCTGCCTGGCTGTTCCTGTGGGCGCCGCGGCTGTAGCGGGCCAACCCGCCTCGCGATTCCACGCGGGCGCGCAACAGGCTCGCCGCCGGGTGCACCTCGACAGCCTTCGGCTTGCCTGGCCCCGATTCGCCGCATTCGCCGTTCCCTGAACTGCCATCCACGCCAGGAGAACTCCGATGCGCCTCGCCGCCGCCCTGCTGGGCCTCGTCTGCAGCACCCATGCCCTCGCCGCCACCTTTGTCGTCACCCGCACGGATGATCCCGTGCCCGGCGCCTGCCTGCGCACCGACTGCTCGCTGCGAGAGGCCATCAATGCCGCCAATGCGCGCGCCGGGCGCGACACTGTCCAACTGGGCGCCGCCACCTATCTGCTGAGCCGGTCGGGCGCCGACGGCGGCTTTTCGAGCGACAGCGGTCCACTGTGGGTGCAGGACGATGTCGACATCGTCGGCGTGGGTCGGACCCGGACCCGTATCCGCTGGACCCACCTGCTGCTGCGCGATGCCGATGACGCCGTGCTGGCGTTCTGGAGCGCGTCTCCGACGCCGCTGGACGCTCGCGTCAGCGATCTCGCCATTTCGCATGGCCGCGGCGATTCGGGCGGTTGCGTGCAGTTCGCGAAGTCCGCCTCGCGCTACGCCATGCAGCGCGTTGACGTCGAACACTGCAGGGCGATCGAGGGCGGTGGCCTGTCGGTGCTCGGCTCCGAGCTCATGCTCACCGACGTTGAAGTGCGCGACAACGTTGCGACCTATGACGGCGGCGGTATCACCCTGAACTACAGCGCGACCCTGCGCGGCAGCGCTCTCGCGATCCACGGCAACCGGGCCGGTCGCGACGGCGGCGGCCTCATTGCCAAACAGATGCTGCTGACCAGCCCCTCCACCTCGATGGTGGTCGCCGAGGGCAGCATGAAGATCGCCGCCAACGAAGCCGGGCGCAACGGCGGCGGGGTCGCGGTGACGGGCGACATGGGCCTGTCGATCTTCGGCAGCCACCAGCTGCGGATCGCCCAAAACACGGCTGCCGCGGCGGGTGGCGGCCTGTGGCGCGGGCCACGCCACGTGGCCGTGCAGCATCCGCCGCTGCTGCTCTGGAACACGCAGGTGGAAGGCAACCTCGCCTACAGCGGCGGCGGCCTCGCCGCACAGGAGCGACTGCAGCTGTCCGGCGTGGACGTGCGCGACAACACCACCTCCGGCGGCGACGGCGGCGGCCTGTTCATGGCCGAGCTCACCGGCGAGGCTACGATCCTTGCGAGCAGCTTCAGCGGCAACGTCGCCCGCCAGGGCGGCGGCATCCACGCGCGCTGCCATTCCGTGGGCCTACAGAACGTGTCCCTGCAGGGTAATCAGGCGATGGATGGCGCAGCCGCCTGGCTGCCCGGCACCGCCTTTCTGACCCACGTCACCGTCAACGCCCACGCTGGCAAAGCCCTGCGCTTCCCCTACGACACGGCGTGCGCCTCGATCAACCAGTTCGCGCGGATCGAGAACAGCCTGGTGCTGGCGTCCTGCACCAGCGGCCACGGCGCAGTGACCTCCGGCGGCGGCAACCAGTACGGCCCTTCCGCATCCGCCTGCCCGCGGCTGGCAGGCGTCGACCAGCTGCAGGCCAGCGACGCCGTCTTCGGGCTCTCACTCGGCAGCTTCGGCGGTGAATTCACCGTAAGCGGTTGGGACAGCGACGGCACGGCAAGGCCGCAGCGCGACTTCATCCCTGCTAGCAGCGGCACCTGTCTCGCCAGCGATGTGCGCGGCGCGGCACGCGTCGATGGCGCCTGCGATGCGGGGGCATTCGAGCAATAGGCCTCAGCCGCGCAGTGCTGCCGTCGGCAGCCCACGCCATGGCCGCAGGCCGTTCGATCCGTCGCCACACTCACGGCGGCGGGTCGGACGCGCGCGACGACGCAGGCGGGAAGCAGGTCCGAGCCCGGTATCCTGTCGCCCCCTGCCCTGACCGTCGCTTTGCCGCGCTGGCTGGCGCTGACTTCCCCGGACTTCTCTTGACTACGACTGCACCACCCGCCGCCAACGACCTTTCCTTCTCCGATCGCCTGCGCGCGGCGCTGGATCTGCTGGAGCAGATCGATGCCGACCGCAGCCTGCTCGACACGCTGCCCGACGCCGAGCGCGCGCGCCTGCATCGCGTGGTCGCCAAGGTCAGCGACCCCGAACCGAAGGCGCGTCGCAAGAAGCTGAAGCAGCAGGCCAAGCAGCGGCATCAGGAAAAGGTGCGCGAGGCCGAAGCCCTGCTCGATCAGACCGGCATCCGCGTGCTGCGGCGCAAGCCGGTGTTCAGCACGCCGAACTACTTCCCGCCGCACGCCGCCGGCCTGCACGACGCCCGCAACGGCGAGGGCGAGGCCGCCAGCGCGGAGCCGCTGCACTCGCCGGAACAGCGCCACTGCTACGTGTGCAAGCAGAAGTTCACCCAGCTGCATCACTTCTACGACCAGATGTGCCCGCCCTGCGCGGAACTGAACTACTTCAAGCGCACCGAAACCGCCGACCTGCGCGGACGCGTGGCGCTGCTCACCGGCGGCCGGGTCAAGATCGGCTACCAGGCCGGGCTGAAGCTGCTGCGCGCCGGCGCCGAACTGATCGTCACCACGCGCTTTCCGCGCGACTCGGCAGCGCGCTACGCCGAAGAACCGGACTTCGGGGAGTGGGGCCATCGGCTGGAGATCTTCGGCCTAGACCTGCGCCATACGCCCAGCGTCGAAGCCTTCTGCAGTCAGCTGCTGGCCACGCGCACCCGGCTCGACTTCATCATCAACAACGCCTGCCAGACGGTGCGTCGCCCGCCGCAGTTCTATGCGCACATGATGGCCGGCGAGACCGCCGCCCTGCAGACCTTGCCCGACACGGTACGCAAGCTGATCGGCAGCTACGAAGGCCTGCGCAGCGTCGACCTGCTGCCGAATGCGGGCAGTGCCACGCTACCCGCCGCGCAGGACGCGGGCCTCGCTGGCGCCGATGGCCTGATCCGCGCCGCCGAACTCTCGCAGGTGCCGCTGCTGGCGGACGAACTGCTGGGCCAGCAGCACCTGTTCCCGGAAGGTCGACTCGACCAGGACCTGCAGCAGGTCGACCTGCGCGGCCGCAACTCATGGCGCCTGCTGCTGGACGAAGTGCCCGCGGTCGAGCTGCTGGAAACCCAGCTGGTCAACGCCATCGCGCCCTTCATCATCAACGCGCGCCTGAAGCCGCTGATGCTGCGCACGCCGCCCGGCTGCGAGCACACCCACGACAAGCACATCGTCAACGTGTCGGCGATGGAGGGGCAGTTCTACCGCAACTTCAAGACCACCCGGCACCCGCACACCAACATGGCCAAGGCCGCGCTGAACATGATGACGCGCACCTCGGCCGCCGATTACCACGGCAGCGGCATCCACATGAACAGCGTCGACACCGGCTGGGTGACCGACGAAGACCCCGCCGAGATCGCCGCGAAGAAAGTGCGCGAGGAACGCTTCCACCCACCGCTCGACATCGTCGACGGCGCCGCCCGCATCGTCGACCCGATCATCCACGGCTTCAACACCGGCGAGCACGTGTGGGGGCAGTTTCTGAAGGACTACGCGCCGACGGACTGGTGAGGGCTTGGGTCGATCGCGTATTGCCAAGCCAAGGTCGCGACCGCCCAGCGGGACACTCGCTTCAGTACCAGATCGCCATCTGCAGGCCCGTGCTGTCCTCTGCCGGCGGTGAAGGCAAGGAGCCCGCGCGGCCGGCGCGGATGCGCTCTGCTGTCCACAGCGCGGCCAGCGCGTCGGCCACGTCGTCGGCGGCGGCCATGCGGCGCGGGACTTCTTCAACCAGAGCCTGCACGGCGACCAGCCCAAAGTGCGCGCCGAGCAGATCAACGCGCTGGCGGTGACCTTCATCGCTGCGCTTCGGCGCAACCAGACCCACGCCAGCGTTCATCGCAGCGAACGACACCTCGGGATGGATCTCACGCACCACGCGATGCGCGTTGGCGTCCGCACGCAGCAGCGTGTCCCACTCGCGGATCTTGGGAAGGATGCCGAAGGCCTGCGCGCCAAAACCGCGTCCATCGATCTCACGATGCCGCGCTGAGGCCTCGCGCTGGCTTTGCGCATCCAGCACGCCGCGCACCGGCGCGCTGAACACGCTGCTCGCCCGCCTGCCGCCGACAAAGGACCGCGCCAAACCGTCCGGAGCCCGCGCACCCTTGTCCGACAGCCCGATTGGCACATCGACCGCGATGCAGGCGGCCCCCGCATGTGCAGCGACCAGGTGCTCGGCGCGCGCGTAGTAGTCGAAGGCGAAGCCATTCGCGGAGCGCCAGGCGGCGAACCAGCCGGTCTTGGCGCCGTCGACGCCGATCAGGGAGACACGATGCTCAGGCATGACGAATTCTCTTGGCACCCTTGCTCGGTTGCCGTCAAAAGGAAGGTGGTGGCGAGCTTACCCAACGCCCCACCCGTAGGAGCGTCGACGCGAGCCAACGACGCCCCACCCCGCACACGAGGCCCGCGCGCTGCGAGCGCGGCTGTGTGGCAGCCGGCCACGCTCCGAACCCCGCACGTGCGCTTCGCAAGTTGACATCGCGGAGGGTTGCAGTCGGCAGGCTGCGGTTAGCGCCCCCGATCACTGCTCCGCTTCGGCGTCGGTGATCACCAACTCAAGCGTCGCACTGCTGCCAAGCGCAGCCGACCAGCGCCCGGGTCCGGTCGCACGCAGCTCATACAGGCCATAGGGCGTGGCAAGGCCAGAGCGCACGAGGCGGCCGTCGGCCTCCATCGCGATGACGCGCAGACGCTGATCCGGCCAGCGATAGGCGCCCTTGAAGTGCGCGCGCAGCGGTTCCGCCGCCTCGATCTCACCGACGCAGCGGCCCTCCTCCAAGCGGAAGTCAGCCTCTGCTTCGAAGGTCTCGCCTTTCAGACTCGCCGACATCTGGCCAATGACTGGGCAGGCATTCGCAACGAGGCCAGCCGGCGCGGCGCGGAAAGGCGCGGCCAGCACCTGCGCGGTCGACTCGATGGACGAAACCCAGGACGCGTTGGAGAGCACGCTGACTGCAATGCGTTCGCCCGGCCAGAGCAGCAGCACGCTGCGAGCGCCAGCGGTGACACCGGCATGGTGCGCGATCCGCGCGCCGTCAGCGTCGGTGCCTACGCGCCAGCCCAGGCCGACTTCGTAGTCGCGATCGCGCACCGGCGCGCCGTCGGCCAGTCGGGCGGGCTGCAGCATGGCCTGCCAGGTCTCACCGCTGACGATGCCCTCAGCCATCAGGCGACTGCCAAAGCGAACAAGCGCTTCGGGCGTCGCGGCGAGGCCACCGCCGCCCCAGGTGTAGCTCATGTCCGTGCGCGGTATCCGCCGGGCCGGGCCGCGCTCGATGTCGTACAGCGCCGACTCCTGCGATGGGCGGCTACCGTCGGCGTCGATGGCCAAGTCCCGGGTGACATGCTCGCGCACGTAGTCGAGGAAATGCAGGCCCGAGCGCGCTTCGATCACCGCGCCCAGCACGGTGTAGCCCCAGGACGAATAGTGGTACGCGGTGCCCGGCGGCGACAGCAGGGCGCGGTCGGAGAAGTAGCCGACCGCATCGCGACCGGTCGCAAAGTGTGTGTCGCCGAGTCTGCTGAAATCCTCGGCGATGTAGTGCGGCGCACCCGCGATATGCGCGGCCAGCTGCCGCGGCGTCGGCGCACGCCAGGCGGGCGACAGCCAGTCCAAGGTCTCGCCTACAGGCGCATCGAGATCCAGCCGACCATCCTCCGCCAGCTTGGCCGCTGCCGTCGCCGCGATCAGCTTGGACACACTGGCGAGGCGGAACACTGTGTCCCGCCGCACCGGCGCCTCGGCTTCGACATCACGGAAGCCCGCACAGCCCGTCCACAGCACCTCATCACCCTGCCCGACCGCAGCGCCCATGCCGGGCACACCATTTGTCGAAATCAAAGCCTGCAGCAGCCGCTGCGCGCTCAGGCTGGCGGCAGAGGTGGTCGAATCGGCGCCCGGCGCGTCGCAGGTGTCGGCGGCCCGCACCGCCGCCGTAAACGCCATCAGCGCGCACAGCCCACAGCCCGCCAACACGGCGCGAGCGCGCCGGACATCCGTGTCGCAATTCATTGTCATCCTTCCAACGCCCGGAACAGGTGGCTTTCCAACGCAGCTCGATCGTCTTTCCGTCGATCCCCAGCTGCCCAGCCCGGAAGCTCCGCGCAAACCGCAACCGGGCAACGCCCGGCAGATGCACAGGTCGTCGGATGGGAGACGGACGGGGAAGAGCGCCAGACCGCAGGTGCTCGATGCGAGTACCCCAGCCATCCTCGGACACACCCTCGCCCCAGATCCACGCGCTTGGCTGAGCCATCGTGCGCGAAGCAAGGCCCCTGCCCCATGCCCCGACCGCGGCGCAAGGCTCAGCGCTGGGTCTTGGCCTTGAGCAGATCCCCCAGCCCGGCGAATGGGTTGGACTTGGCGGGTTCAATCCGCTCGTCCAGCCCCATGCTGTTGCCCAGCTCGATCTGGCGCTGGTGCTCGTTGTCGTGGCAGTACAGGCAGAGCAGCTCCCAGTTCGAGCCGTCCGGCGGGTTGTCCTGGTGGTTGTGGTTGCGGTGGTGGACGGTCAGCTCGCGCAGATTGCTGTGGGTGAACTCGCGCGCACAGCGGCCGCAGACCCACGGGTACATCTTCAGCGCCTGCTCGCGATAGCCCAGGTTGCGCTCGCGCGCGCTGCGATGCGCGGCGGCGACGATGGCATCGAGCTTGGCGGAATCGATCGGTTTCATGCTCACCTCCGAAGGCTCCAGCGTACCGGCCTTCGCGAAGGATCGCGAGGCAAAGACCTCAGCTGCCAAGGTCTACGGTGCGCCGCTCCGCGCTGCTTTGGATCGCCGCCTCCAAAACCCGCATGACGTCGAATGCTTGCATTGCCGTGACCGGCGGCTCGTCGCCCGTGCGCAAGGCATGGGCAAGGACGGTGTAGTAGTCCTGATAGCGGCCAGGCAGGGTGTCGATGGCGGTGACCTCACCGTCGTGGCTCAGCAGCTCGGCGCGGGCACCGCGCATATGGCCCCAGGCTTCGCTACCGGGGCGCAGGCCGGCTTTCAGATCGTCCTCCTGGCTGTCCAATCCGAAGTGGCGAAAGCTCGCGCGCTCGCCGTACAGCGCGATGCGCGGGCCGTGGGCGGGCATCAGCGAGCTGGCGTGCAGCACCACCCGCGCGCGGTCGTAGTCCAGCAGCAAATGGAAGTAGTCGTCGACCTCGGCCCCCGGCCGCTGCGCAAGCACATCGGCCGTCACTGCACGCGGCAGGCCGAACAGGCAGCAGGCCTGATCGATGAGATGTGGGCCGAGGTCGTACAGCACGCCGGCGCCCTCGCCCGGCTGTTCGCGCCAGCGTGGCTTCAGCTGCGGGCGGTAGCGGTCGAAATGGAACTCGGCGTACGAGATCGCACCGAGGCTGGCTTCGGCCATCACCCGCTGCGCGGTGAGGAAGTCGGCGTCCCAGCGGCGGTTGTGGAAGACGCACAGGCAGCGCTCCTGCGTCCGAGCCAGGGCGATCAGCTCCTCTGCATCTGCCACACGCAGCACGAAGGGCTTGTCGACCACCACATGCTTGCCCGCCAGCAGCGCCTGTCGCGCGAAGCTGGCGTGGCTGTCATTGGGCGTGGCGACCACGATCAGCTCGATCGCCGGATCGGCCAGCACTGCGTCGATGCTCGCACCACGCACGCCCGTGGGCAGCTGCTTGCCCTCGAAGCTGCGGCTGCCGATGGCCGCCAAGTGCAGGCCGTCGCAGGCCTGGATCAGCGGCGCGTGGAAGACCGACCCGGCCAGGCCGAATCCGAGCAGGCCGACTTGAATCTGCGACATGTTGTGTCCTTTGAATCCACTCAAGGCAGGCATGGGCGTCAGGCGCGCCTGAGTCCGCAGCGCCCCACGCCGCTCGCGCAGGAACACCGGCAGATCGGTCGTCGGTGGTGAGACGCCTGCGGCATGCATCATCGCGGCGATAGGGCCGCGGTGCCACTGGCAGGCTTGATGACGTTGCGAGAGCTTCTAAGCCCCGCGTCACGGTGCGCGTGTTGTTGGAGCAAGCTGGAATCGACAGCCCGCGCCGTTCGTAGAAGCCTGCTTGCAGGCAAACGCAGACTGCGCCCTGCACCAGCGCTGCGGGTCCCGAGCAGGCTCGCTTCAAATAACTGAGCTCGCGGTGCGACGAGCGGCTCGCGCGAGCTCTGCTTCTGGAGAGCTTCTCAGCTCCGCGTGGCGGGCCAGGTGTTCTCGAAGAAACATGGGGTTGTCACCCCGCGAAGAGTCTGTCCTCGCGAAGGCGGGGACTGGGATCCAGGGCTCATGCAAGTGAGGCCGGCATTTTCTGGGCACCCGCGTTCGCGGAGGCGACGACAACAGATGTCGCGGGGAGCGTTCTGTTTCTTGAGAGGGCCTTTCATGACGCAGTCGCCGCCAACGCGCTCGAGCCGGAGCACGTCGGCGGCGTCCTGCACTGCGACCCGGTTTCACGCAATGCCACCTGCGGCCTCCGACACGCAGGGAAAGCCTGGCCACGCATCGGGCGGCCCAATGCCACAAGGCCTCCTATACTCGAACGATGAGTTCAGCCTGGACACCTGAAGACCAGCGGCATCGTCTGCTGCCTGCCGAGCGCGCGGCATTCGACGGCGCGCAGTCGCAGGGCGTACTGCCGACGGGCTGGACGCAACTGCAGGGCAAAGCCTCGATGCTGTGGGTCGGGCCCGGCTTGACCGTGGCGCGGGCGTCGAAGAGCGGGCCCTTCATCCTGGTCGAAGGTGCCGAGGCCCGGCAGCTGCTGATCGCACATGCCTTTCAGGCGACGGCCGACGAGCGTCGACGACTGTCGGCTGCGGCTGCGCCGGGCACGCCGATGGCAGAGGCCGTGCGCGCGATTGCCACTGCGTTTCCAGACTTCCGGCCGGTAGACGTCAGCGCCACTGGAGCGCTGTTCGTCTGCGTGCCGCATGCGCTGCTGACCTGCGACGGCAAGTACGGCGAGCTGGACTGGGCGTTCTGTTACGAAGGCGAACGCGCCATCGACCTCCTCTTCCAGTACGGCTTGTCACGAGCGCCGGCCGACTCGGCGGCGCAGGCGGACAAGGCGAAAACCGAAGCGGATGTGTGCGCCGTGTCCGACGACGCGGCTTTACCGTCTGCGGCGAGGGCATCCACGACCTCGGCTGCTGCGCCCGCCGCCGCGATCGAGCCACCCGGCGGCGCTACGGCAGCCCCGATTCAGCGCTTTTCGCTGGCCTGGACCAGCGGCCAACGACTGCGTGGGGGGCTGCTGATTGCACTGGCCGCACTGCTGGCCGCTCCGCCGCTGGCCGCGCCGCTGCTGCTGGTCGATGCGGTGGCATGGATGATCGGGACGCTCGCGCTCTGGACCGTCGCGATCCCGGTCGGACGCTGGCTGCTGCATCGTGCCGAAGCGCGTGCCGCGCGTCCCAGCATCGAGCTCACGCCCCATACCCTGCGCGTACCGCTGCGCAGCCAGGTCGTCGAGCTCGACAGGGAAAGCCTCGGCATCCATCGTTCATGGCAGCGCTCGCAGTACCGGCAACCCGAACACGGCGGCATCCGCGCGTCAGAGGCCCGGATGCACCTGCGTGGCGGCAGCATCGACTTGCTGCTGGTCGGCTGTTCGGTGGATGGCATGCCCGGCTTCCCGGAGACGCAAAGCACGGCGCCGTCCTCAGCCGAGGTGCTGGAACTGCCGCCAGCGGAGTTTCGACGACTGGCGCGTGCGCTTGCGAGTGCGCCCCCTTCGAAGTGAAGCGCGCGGGACTCCCACGTAGCGCGAGTCGACCCTCTGACGTCAAAGCCGAACATCACCTGGCGCGACGAGGGCAAGCGGATCGGACTTCGCCCCCGCCGCTGAGGTGCGTTTTTGAAGGCGCCTTGACCGCTACACTGCCGCTCACCACCACACCGCAGGAGACGATCATGAGCAAGGGCATGGATCAGAAGAAGAACACCAAGAAAGAGCCGACCAAGACGCTCAAGGAAAAGCGCGCCGCGAAGCAGGCGAAGAAGAAGTAATTCGGCTCAGCGTCGACACCGCGCGAGCGGTTCACCCGCCGTGCGGCGGTGAGATTCTCGCTGCCGCCCCCCTGCCTGGCGGCGGGTCATTCGCGGACGAGCAAGGCCCAGGCCACGTTCCCGGGCAGCGCCCCGGGGATCTGATGACCCGCGGGAAGAGCGCGCGACACCCTCTCTGGAATCCGCACCCTGCCCCCCGCTACCGGGTACAGCGCCAAGCGGGGCGAGCAGGAATCGGCAGGCCGCGGAAGTCTTTGCCAACGCGCGCTTCTGGAAAGTGCACTTTGAACCGGGCTTTCGGCGCACTATCGGTCGGTCTCGAACCCACGATCCGCAGAGAGGACCGCCATGCACGACCGGATATCCCGCAACACCGTGCCCCTGCTCTTCGCGTGCTGCCTGGCCGCAGGTGCGATGGGCGATGTCCGGGCGCAGGACGCAGCGCAAGACGCGCCGCACGCGCAGTCGCGCGAGAAGTTCGGTGACCCGGCGCAGTACGAAGTCCGCGACCTGCCGGTCACCCGCCAGGATCTGGAAACGCTGGAGCGCGCGACCGCGTTGCTTGGCAGCGAGTCTGTGTGGAACCGCAGCGACGATCGCCGTTGCGCCGACGATGAAGCGATGGACAAGCGCAGCCTGTACTGCGCGCTTGAGCGCGCATCCGCCGATGTGTACGGCTCGCATGATCCGCACAAGCTCGCCGATCACCGCCGGGTGGCGCTGCAGGAGGTGCGCTTCGCCGTGGAAGAAGCAACACGCGGGCGTGAACTGAGTCATCGCTTGATGGACTTCAACAACCTGCCGGAAACCACACTGGCCGACGTCCAGCGCGTCCTCGCGCAGGCCAGCGAACGTGTGCGGGCACGACTGCCTGCGGAGTAATCGCGACACTCGCGGCGGTCAGTCAACCTGGCCCGCCATCCTGAAGAAGTTGGCGCCTCGTCCAAGGATGCTCGGCTGCGCCTTCGTACAGCCGTCAGCAAACGAGAACAAGCGGTCTTGACCTTCCTCGCGCGGGCCGCCTGACGAACCCGACAGGGATCAGAGTCGAAGTCGGCTAGCAGAGCTGACCAAGCTCAGTCTGCGCGAGGTCGGAAGAACCGACTCGCACCCGCGCCTTGACGCTACAGCCTGAACTCACGCCACGTGCGCACTGAGCGTTGCGGCCACTCCGGACACCGCGCTTCCACCACGTCCATCAGATCCAGCCAAGCGGCGATGGGGTCTCGCGGTGTCGCCGCACTGCTCTGTGGCAGCACATCCGCACCCGAGAAGTGGGCGAAGCCCGCAGTTTCAGTCGAGGTCGGCAAGCAGTTCATCCAGAAGCGCCTCGCGTTCGAACAGTTGGAAATAGCGCCGCACCTCGGCCAGGTCCAGCTGCCCGCGGTTGGCACGCAGCAGCTGCCGGATGTCATCCAGGTCGCGATTGCGGCTGGGGTCGTTGTGCAGGGCCTGCAGCTTGAAGCCGATCAGGGCTTCCGCACTGATCACACGCATGCGCCCCAGCGGCGTCTCACGTGGGTGCGCACGACGCAGCAGCTCGGCGGGCACCGGGCGGTGCGCGTAAAGCACGTCGAACCCTTCATCACCGCGCACGTAGTTTGCCGCGTCCGCGCTGCGCTGCACGCAGCCGTAGCCAAGCGTCAGCAGCAGCTCATGCACCCGATCCGCATCCACGGCAGCAACGAGGAAGTCGACATCACGCGTAGCGCGGATGACCTTATGCGGCGCAAGCGCGAGCCCGTCGATCAATGCCGGCGGTGTCTCCAGTTCGGAGAAGGCCGGCAGCACCTGCTGGATTTGATCGGCGAGTCGAGACTTTGGGAACCGAGGAGTGGACGGCGAAGGCGCCCTGCCTTGGGCGTAGACGCGCATCCGGCTCGGATGGCGCTAGCAGATGCGCAAGAGGAAGCGACGAGGGCCTGCCTTCGGGAGACTAGCGGCTTTCGCCTGCGCCTTCCATGCGGCACATCGGCCGGCCAGATCAAGGAACGCGACTGGTTAAGTGATGCTGACCCCGTTCCTGTTGCCACTACCTGGCTTCGGGTTCGACATCAGTACCCGTGAGCCTCAACTCACCGAGAGCTCTGCAACGCCAACCATCCTCAAATAGTCGTACACCGGATCGTAGAAAGCCGGCGCCCGGGTCGGATCAGCCTCATCGCCCTGCGGCACCACGATCACAGTGCCCTGCCGGGCGCGCGTAAGCAGCACACGGTAGGCGTTGAGCAAGTATGACTGCCGCTCATCCTGCTTTACGCGCTCCCATTTCGCCCCCTTGAATCGGTGATGAGTCCACGTGTCACGGGTACGGCGCAGATCGCCATCCCACACCACGCAGGTCCAGTCCAGCTCCAAACCCTGCACTTGGAACTCTGTAGCGACGTCCTCAAGGTAGTAGGACGACCTCGTGTCGCCCTTGCCCGCGAGAAACCAATTCACAGGATCGATCTTCACTCGAACATCGATGGCGTGCGGCTTCAGACGCTGGGCCGCTGACGACACCACGATGCCGTAGCGTTCGCTGCCACGCGCCCGGGCACGCAGCCACGCTTTGGCAGCGTCGAGGTTGCGGGTAACGCGCAAGGGGAAGCGCGCCGTGGCCTCAGGCAGCAGGGCTTTCGCGCCGTCCACGTCGAGGTCGAGCAAGCGGTTCACGAACTCGGAGTAACGCTCCGAGCGGAACGAGCGCACCGAAGTGGCCAGATGCAGCGACGGGGCCTCGTGCAGCTTTTCGCGGGCCTGCACCTGCGCCTTGAGCGTGGCTACGGTGGCGTCGCCCTGCCCGAGCTCCGGCGAGACATACACCTCCCAATCGGGGAAGCGTCGCTCCACGGAGCCCAGCCACTCGGCAATGCCGGCCTCGCCGGTGTTGATCTCCTGCCCAGTGCCGACCAAGCACACCACTACAGCCCAGGTGGGATGGCGGTCGAGGCAGGAAATCAAGAACTCAGGCTCCGAGAGGTCGAATCCCGCCTGCCCGCGCTTGCGCTGCATAAAGTTGGCCGTCTGCTCGCGGTTCCACGCGCGCTGGGCTTCATCGAATATGGCGACGTGATCGATGGGCGGCGCGGCATCGGCCAGCCCGTCATCGCGGAAGTGGTGGACGCTCTGGATGAAGCTCTTCACCTGACGGCGCGCCTCGCCAATGCCGAGGGCGCGGCCCTGCTCCTTCTCGCGGCGCACGCGGTCGCGCGCCAAGGCCTCTTGCAGCACCTGCACCAAGGGACCGTTGCCAGAGAGATAGACGGCATGGAGCTCGGCCTCAGCATTCGTGCTCTGCGTGGCGACGTCGAGGCCCACCAGCGTCTTGCCCGCGCCAGGCACACCGGTGACAAAGCAGATCGCCTTGCGGCCCTGCTCACGAGCCTGCGTGATGACTTGACTTATGAAGCCCGACGTCTGGCCGAGATTGGCAGCATCGCTGCGCGAGATATCGGCCACATCGTGCCGGGCATAGAGCGCCATCGCGGCCTCGACAATCGTGGGTGTGGGCTTGTAGCGGCCACGCACCCAGGCCTCGGCATCGATGGCCGGGCCATCGGCCAGCTCCAGCGCAAAGGCGATGCCCTGTCCCAAGGTCTCGGGCGTGCAGCGCATCGGCATGAACAGGTTCGGCACGGACGCGTCCATCGCCGCCTGCACGGTGGATGCGCGAGTGTCCGTGGCGACAAGAATCGGCACTACCGGCACGTCGTGGCTGGTCTCGTGAAAATGCTTCAGATCGAGCGCGTAGTCGACAACCTGATCGAGGTCGGCGGCCAAGAAGGCGTTGGCTCCGACCTTAAACTCGATGACGAACACCGCGTTGCCAGTCACGAGCACCGCGTCTATGCGCCGACCGAGGCGCGGCACATCGAACTCAAGGAACAGATACCCCTCGGAGCCCAACAGCGCGAGAGCTTCGCTTAGGCACTTGATGCTGCCTTCCCAAGCAGCGACTTGCGTCTGGTTGACGTCGAATGCTGAGCGCTGAGTCAGCTCACCAAGCACCGCACGGGAGTCGGCGACCAGAAAGTCGACGAGTGGTCGGCCATAACCGTAGCGGCGGTAGCCGCTCAAAGAAGTCTGCGCGGGGTCCATGGCGCCTCCCGAAACGGCGCCCAGGATAACCGGGCGCCGATCGAGAGAGAGCGGGACTCACATATTCCGCCGATACTCCCCACCCACCTCATACAGCGAATGGCTGATCTGCCCGAGGCTGTGGGTCTTAACCGCTTCGATCAGCGCGGCGAACAGGTTTTCGCGCTTGCGGGCGGTGTGCTGGAGGTAGGCGAGGCCTGAGGCGGGTTGGCCCCTCTCCCCCTGCCCCTCTCCCACCAGGGGAGAGGGGAGCGAAGCGGCATTGCGGTTCTGCTGGTAGCTGCGCACGTTGGCGATCTGCTGGCCCTTTTCTTCCTCGGTGCTGCGGATCAGCTCGATGGTGGTGGTGATCTCGCCGCCGTGGTCCTTGCCGAGGTAGGTGTTGACGCCCACCAGCGGCAGGCTGCCGTCGTGCTTCTTGTGCTCGTAGTACAGGCTTTCTTCCTGGATCTTGCCGCGCTGGTACATGGTGTCCATGGCGCCGAGCACGCCGCCGCGCTCGCTGATGGCTTCGAACTCCTTGTAGACGGCCTCTTCCACCAGGTCGGTGAGCTGGTCGACCACGAAGCTGCCCTGCCAGGGGTTCTCGTTGAAGTTCAGGCCCAGCTCTTTGTTGATGATCATCTGGATGGCCACGGCGCGGCGCACGCTTTCTTCGGTCGGCGTGGTGATGGCCTCGTCGTAGGCGTTGGTGTGCAGGCTGTTGCAGTTGTCGAACAGGGCGTACAGGGCCTGCAGGGTGGTGCGGATGTCGTTGAACTGGATCTCCTGCGCGTGCAGGGAGCGGCCTGAAGTCTGGATGTGGTACTTCAGCATCTGGGACCGTTCGTTGGCGCCGTAGCGCTCGCGCATGGCGCGGGCCCAGATGCGGCGGGCCACGCGGCCGATCACCGTGTATTCCGGGTCCATGCCGTTCGAGAAGAAGAAGCTCAGGTTCGGCGCGAAGTCGTCGATCTTCATGCCGCGCGCGAGGTAGTACTCGACGATGGTGAAGCCGTTGCTGAGCGTGAAGGCCAGCTGCGAGATCGGGTTCGCCCCGGCTTCGGCGATGTGGTAGCCGGAGATGCTCACCGAGTAGAAGTTGCGCACCTTCTGGTCGACGAAGTACTGCTGGATGTCGCCCATCATCCGCAGCGCGAACTCGGTGCTAAAGATGCAGGTGTTCTGCGCCTGGTCCTCTTTCAGGATGTCGGCCTGGACGGTGCCGCGCACGCTCTTCAGCGTCTCAGCCTTGATGCGGGCGTAGGTCTCTGCGTCCAGCACCTGGTCGCCGGTGACACCCAGCAGGCCCAGGCCCAGGCCGTTGTTGCCCTCGGGCAGCTCGCCGGAATACACCGGGCGGGTGCGGCCTTCGTAGAGCTTGGCGATGGTCTGCTCGGCCGCGGCCCAGCGCGCCGGGTCGGCCTTCAGGTGCTTTTCCACCTGCTGGTCGATGGCGGTGTTCATGAACATCGCGAGGATGATCGGCGCGGGCCCATTGATGGTCATCGAGACGCTGGTGGTCGGCGCGCACAGGTCGAAGCCGGAGTAGAGCTTCTTCATGTCGTCCAGCGTGGCGATGCTGACGCCGCTGTTGCCGATCTTGCCGTAGATGTCCGGGCGCTCGGCCGGGTCTTCGCCGTACAGGGTGACGCTGTCAAACGCGGTGGACAGGCGCGCGGCCGGCTGGCCTACGCTGAGGTAATGGAAGCGGCGGTTGGTGCGCTCCGGCGTGCCCTCGCCCGCGAACATGCGGATGGGGTCTTCGCCGCTGCGGCGGTAAGGGTAGACGCCGCCGGTGTAGGGGTAATGGCCGGGCAGGTTTTCCTTGCCCAGGAAGACGAGCAGCTCGCCCCAGCTCTTCCACTTGGGGGCGGCGATCTTCGGGATCTTCTGGTGGCTCAGCGATTCGCGGTAGTTCTCGACGCGGATCACCTTGTCGCGCACCTGGTACTCGGTGAACTCGTCGGTGACGGACTTGAGCCGCTCGGGCCAGGCGCGGAGCCGCTTGAGGTTCTCGCTGCTGAGCGACTGGACGGCGTCGTTGTAGCGCTGGCGGAGGGTTAGGAGGGTGCGGTCGGGTGCTGCTTCAGCACCGCTCCCGCTCGGAGAGGCGTTGGCAGTGCTGTCAGCCCCTCTCCCCGTGGGAGAGGGGTTGGGGAGAGGGTTCGGGTGTTGGACGGCCTCTGGGTTTGCCGGACCCTCTCCCCCGACCCGCACCCCGGCCGGCGCGCCTGCTGGCGCGGCGGCGTTCGCGGGCTCGCCGCGGTGCGGCTCGAAAGCCCCGCTCACCCCATTGGGAGAGGGGAGGAGAGCGTTGGCGTCGTAGAGCTCCAACGGCCTCGGCAGCAGCGGATCCTCCAGCTCGCGCAGCGCCTCGTACACGCTCTGCGCGCGGCTGGCGATTTCGCTCTGCTTTTCGATGCCGTGGTTGATCGCCCTGCCCTGCTCGGCGATCTCGGCCAGGTAGCGCACGCGCGCACCGGGAATCAGCACGGTGGCGCGGGGTTCCTTGAGGCTGACATCCACGTTCGGATGGAAGTCGCAGCGCGAACTTGCCGCACCCTGCTCTGCCGATCCCGAATCCCGAGCGACGAATCCCATCTTTGCCGCCAGCAGGCGGCAAAGATTCGCAAACATCCAGCTCACGCCAGGGTCATTGAACTGGCTGGCAATCGTCGGGTAGACCGGCACCTCTTCATCCGGCATCTGGAAGGCCACGCGGTTGCGCTTCCACTGCTTGCGCACGTCGCGCAGGGCGTCTTCGGCGCCGCGGCGGTCGAACTTGTTCAAGATCACCAGTTCGGCGTAGTCGAGCATGTCGATCTTCTCGAGCTGGCTGGCCGCGCCGTAGTCGCTGGTCATCACGTAGACCGGGAAGTCGACGAGGTCGACGATCTCGGAGTCGCTCTGGCCGATGCCGGCGGTCTCGACCAGGACGAGGTCGTAGCTCAGGCCGCGCAGGAAGGCGATGCAGTCCTTCAGCACGGCATTGGTGGCCACGTGCTGGCGGCGCGTGGCCATCGAGCGCATGAACACGCGCTTGGAGCGCAGCGAGTTCATGCGGATGCGGTCGCCCAGCAGGGCGCCGCCGGTGCGGCGACGGGTGGGGTCGACCGAGATCACCGCGATGCGCATCTCGGGGAAGTGCTGCAGGAAGCGGTTGATGATCTCGTCGGTGACCGAGCTCTTGCCGGCGCCGCCGGTGCCGGTGAGGCCGACCACGGGCGTCTTGCCGCCGGCGAGCTGCCAGCCCTTGCGCAGGGCGGCCAGCTCGGCTTCGGGGATGGCGCCTTCTTCGATCGCCGAGAGCATGCGGCCGACGGCGATTTCATCTTCGACCGCCACCTTGGCGGGCTTCTCGGTGCCGAGACGCGCCTTGTGGGTGCGGGCCACCAGGTCCTCGATCATGCCGACGAGGCCCATCGCCATGCCGTCGTTCGGGTGGTAGATGCGCTCCACGCCGTAGGCCTGCAGCTCGGCGATCTCTTCCGGGGTGATGGTGCCGCCGCCGCCGCCGAACACGCGGATGTGGCTGGCGCCGCGTTCCTTGAGCATGTCGACCATGTACTTGAAGTACTCGGTGTGGCCGCCCTGGTAGCTGCTGAGCGCGATGCCGTCGGCGTCCTCCTGCAGGGCCGCACGCACCACGTCCTCGACCGAGCGGTTGTGCCCGAGGTGGATGACCTCGGCGCCCTGCGACTGGATCAGCCGGCGCATCACGTTGATGGCGGCGTCGTGGCCGTCGAACAGGCTGGCGGCGGTGACGAAGCGCAGCGGCGAGGCGCCGTGGGCGCTGTCGTCGGCGGGCAGGCGGTTGGCGGGCGTGCTCATCGGGGGGCCTCGATGCGGTGTTCGCGAAGCCCGCCATTGTACGCGGCCCGATGTGAGGCACCCCCTGCCGAGGGTTGGGCTGTGGGCGCGCTGCACCCTGCGGCCGGGTACGGATTGGCAGCATGGCGGTGGGCGCCGCAGGGCGGGTGTCAGATCCACAGCACCCGCGGAACGTCGAGTGGTTCAGGGCTGAGGGGCTGAGTGGTACATGCGCTGCGCTTATGTACCCTACGAGTCGATCGACGCCTTGCGTGCAGCAGAGTCGATTGCCCTTGTGCGCGACAAGGCGGACAAGCGCAGCACATCCGCCATCGGCCTGCGATGCGGTTGCCACGCCCGCAGCGCCCGCGGAACGCGGAGTGGTTCAGGACTGAGGGGCTGAGGGGTACATGCGCTGCGCTTATGTACCCTACGACTCGATCGACGCCTTGCGTGCAGCGGAGTCGATTGCCCTTGTGCGCGCAAGGCGGACAAGCACAGCACATCCGCCAGCAATGGCGACTCCAGGCTGCGAGCGGCCACAGGCAGTCGGTTTCGGCCCGGGCTCGGCGTCACTCGCGGTTGTAGGGCGGATAAGCGCAGCGCATCTGCCATCCGCATGCCGATGCGTGGCTCGCCCTACAGCACCCGCGGCAGTACGAACGCGAGCGCCAGTGCCGCGGGCAGCGCCTGGATGAAGTAGATCTTGCGGCTGGCGGTAGCACCCCCGTAGAGCCCGGCCACCAGCACGCAGGCGAGGAAGAACACCTGCACGTCGAGGCCGGCCTCACCCTGCCACAGCCCCCACAACAGACCTGCCGCGAGGAAACCGTTGTACAGACCCTGGTTCGCGGCCAGCACCTTGGTCGTCGCCGCCTTCTCGGCGCTCATGGCGAAGGCGCGGCGGCCGCGTGGTGTCTCCCACAGGAACATTTCCAGCACGAGGATGTAGATGTGCAGCAGGGCGATCAGCCCCACCAGTGCGGTTCCGATCCATTGCATCGCGCTGCCCTCCCCGGCCTTGACGATGGGCGGATCATCGCCGATCCGTGCGCGAGAGTGTCGCTGGCCTGCCACGAAACAATCCCGCCGACGATCCGAACGCGCAGCTACGGCTCAGGCTGGGCCACACTGTGGCCGGCAGCCGCCCCGTGACCCCGATGAGCCCACGCATGAGCACACCGCCACCGATCGCCACGCCGCGGCCCCCCGAGGATCGCCTGAACCTGATGGACGCCCTGCGCGGCTTCGCGCTGCTCGGCATCCTGCTGATGAACATCGAGTTCTTCAATCGCTCTGTGCATGACTACATGAGCGGCATCGACACCTCGCCCGGCGCCGCAGGCACCGCGGCCTGGATCGTCTACGTGTTCGTGCAGGGCAAGTTCTGGGTGCTGTTCTCGCTGCTGTTCGGCATGGGCTTCGCGCTGATGCAGGACCGCCTGGAAGGCACAGGGCGACCTTTCGGCAGGCTCTACTTCCGCCGCACGCTGACACTGATGGCCTTCGGTCTGCTGCATATCGTGCTGCTGTGGCCGGGCGACATCCTGTTCGCCTACAGCATCACCGCGCTGATGCTGATGGCTTTCCTCAAGGTTCGCGGCGTGGCGGTGCTGATCACTGGCATGGGCCTGTACTTCGCCGTCTCCGCGCTGTGGGTGCTGCTGGGCGCGGCGCTGGGCTTCATGCCCGAGGACGCCAAAGCCGGCATGACCGAAGAGATGAGCAAGGAACTGGCCCTGGCCATTGAATCGGACCGCATCTACGGCAGCGGCAGCTACCTGCAGATCACCTTGCATCGCGCCCACGAGTACTTCGTGGTGATGCTGCAAACGGTACTGATGTTCCAGGTGCCGATGGCCCTGGGCGTCTTCCTGCTCGGCGCCTGGCTGCTGCGCTCGGGTCGCATCCAGAACGCCGGCGCCCATCTGCGCTTCTGGACGCTGACCCTGCTGCTGGGTGGCGTGGTCGGCGCCTTCTTCGTCCACTCCAGCCTGAGCGTCGGCGTGAACTTCGACGTGCGCACGCAGATGGGCGATGCCCTGCTTGCCGCGGGTCTGATGGCCCTCGGCAGCCTGCCGCTGTCGATGGCCTACCTCGCCGCCTTCGTGCTGGTGTTCCAGACCGGGCTGGGTGCGCGCGTGCTCAGCGTGCTGGCACCCGCCGGGCGCATGGCGCTGACCAACTACCTGCTGCAGTCGCTGGTCTGCAGCCTGCTGTTCTACGGCTATGGCCTGGGCTGGTACGGCCAGGTCGATCGCTGGGGTCAGGTACAGATCGCCCTGCTGATCTTTGCTGCGCAGGTCGCGCTGTCGCCGCTGTGGCTGCGGTACTTCCGCTACGGCCCCTTGGAATGGCTGTGGCGCGGGCTCACCTACGGACATCTGCCCGCCTTCAGGAAGTCCTAATGCCTCGCTATCACGACGCTCAAGCCTCATGCGGTCCCGAAGACCGTCGCCCCCGCGAAGGCGTGGGCCCAGAAGTGCAACCCTGTCGACTGGGTCCCCGCCTGCGCGGGGACGACGACCTACGCGCAACCGCGTCCGCGTTGGCCTGTCGGGAGGCCGAGGCCGCACGCTCCGCGGCCTGGCAAGCCACGATGCCTCGCGCGCCGGATGCTGAAGCCTCGCGCACCCTCTTTGGCCGTCGCCCCCGCGAAGGCGGGGGCCCAGAGGCTCGGCGCGATCGACGGGGTCCCCGCCTGCGCGGGGACGACGACGCAAGCGAGCCCGCATCGACACTTGCCTGCGGGGACATCGCGGTCGGCATCACTGCGGCTTCCTGGCTGCGCGCCCGGTGGCTCACCGCCTTGGCGCTCCTGCTCGTCTTCGGCCTGACCTTGCACCCCAAGGCCGAGGCCAGCGATGCCGGCGTCCTCGACCTTGAGTATCGCGCCCTGCTGATGGATCTCGGCCAGCGCGACCAGGCGCTGCGGACCGGCCTCTCCGGCTGCCAGCGGCAGCCCGCCGCCGAGCGACCCGCCTGCTTCCAGCGCATGCGCGACACCGATGTCGAACACATGGCCGAGCTGCACGCCCTGCTGTGGTCGCGCGGCTGGCCGCTGGCCAGTCGCGTCGGCGAGGACGCAGCGTTCAATGCCTTCCTGGTGATCCAGCATGCGCACTCGGGCGTGCAGGCGGCCGCGCTGCCTGCGGTCGCGACCAGCGTCTGGCAGGGCGAACTGAGACCCGCCGCGCTGGCGTTGTTGACTGATCGCGTGCTGACCCGCGCGGGGCAACCGCAGCGCTACGGCACGCAGTCGATGCGCTGGCCGCTGTGGCCCGCGACCGTGCGGCTGCCGGTACTCGAACCCGAGAAGCTCGACGAACGCCGCCGCGCGCTCGGCCTGTCTCCACTGCCCTGAAGAGGCTGCCCCCCGTGATGCGCTCCGCTGTTGACCCGCTGGCCCAGCCCTTCACCTTGCCCTGCGGCGTGGTGCTGAAGAACCGCTTGTGCAAGACCGCGATGACCGAAGGCCTGGGCGACGCGCAGCTGCGCGCCACGCCCGAGCACGCGCGCCTGTACGCGGCCTGGGGCGCCGGCGGTGCGGCGATCAACATCACCGGCAACGTGATGGTCGACCGCTTCGTGATCGAGCGGCCGGGCAATGTGGCGATCGACATCACCCATCCACCCAGCGTCGACGAAGACGCTCGCGCACGCCTGCGCGCCTGGGCCGAGGCCGGCACCCGCGACGGCGCCCAGCTGTGGATGCAGATCAGCCATGCCGGACGCCAGTCGCCGCGCTATGCGACGCGGCAGCCGGTCGGCCCCTCGGCGGTCACACTCGATCTGCTGGGCAGCTACAAGACGCCGCGCGCGCTCGACGAGCCCGAGATCCTCGACATCATCCAGCGCTTCGGCGCGGTGGCGAAGATCGCGCAGGACTGCGGCTTCACCGGCGTGCAGGTGCACGGCGCGCACGGCTATCTGATCAGCAGCTTCCTGTCGCCGGTGACCAATCGCCGCGAGGACCGCTGGGGCGGCAGCATCGAGAACCGCGCGCGCCTGCTGCTCGAATGCGTACGCGCGGTGCGGGCGCAGGTTGGCACGGGTTTTCCGGTGTCGGTGAAGCTGAACTCGGACGATTTCCGCCGCGGCGGCTTCAGCCACGAGGACTGCCTGCAGGTCGTCAAGTTGCTCAACGACGAGGGCATCGACTTGCTGGAGATTTCCGGCGGCACCTATGAGCAGCCGCGCCTGCTGGGCGTGGAAGGCCGCAGCGAGGATGCAGTGCAGGTGCGCAGCAGCACGCGGGTGCGCGAGGCCTATTTCCTCGAGTACGCCGAGGCCATCCGGCGGGTGGCGACGATACCGCTGATGGTGACCGGCGGCTTCCGCACGCGCGAAGGCATGGAGGCGGCACTCGCCTCGGGCGCGCTCGATGTGCTCGGCCTCGCACGGCCCTTCTGCACGCACCCAGACTGCGCGCGCGAGCTGCTGCGCCATCGCATCGACCGCCTGCCGGCCTTCGAGCAGAAGCTGCATCTGGCGCCGCGCGGCTGGGCCTCGCCGGCCAGCCCGATCCTGCTGATGAAGATGATCAACGTGCTGGGCGCGCAGGGCTGGTACTACCAGCAGATGGACCGCATCGCCCGCGGCCGCCCGGTGGATACCGAGCGCGGCATGCTGCGCAGCTTCCTGCGCTACTGGTGGGACGATCTGGGGCGGGCGATTCGGCTGCGGCGTTGAGGGCAGCCCCGTTGGGACGCGCCTTCGGCTTGTCCCAACCTACGCGCCTCGAACAGCACGCTCCCCGTAGGCTGGGCGAGGAGCAGCACGGCTCACGGCCCCTCGCTTCGGTAGGTTGGGCCAAGCGCAGCGCGGCCCAACGGCGCAACCTCAGCCACGCCAGCCGCATTCGATCGCGCCCCGCGCAAGGCCCGACTCAGTCGTCCTGCTCAGCAGCCAGTCGCCCCTGCTCACGGATCAGCGCTTCTTCGCGCGCATCGCGGATGGCCCATTCGATGGCGTCCAGATCAACCTCGGCCAGCTGCTCTTCGAACACGCCGGTCAGCGGCGTATCCGGCAGCAGATCGCCGGTCTGGAACAGGGCCCACATCTCTTCGGCATAGCGGGTCTGCATCAGCTCGGGCGCGAAGCGGCCCAGGCTGATGCTGAGGTTGTTCACGTCGCGACGCAGCAGGTCGCGCGCGGCGTTGTTGCCGGCGGCGTCCACCACCTGCGGGAAGTCGATGACCACCGGGCCGTCGGCATCGACCAGCACGTTGTATTCCGACAGGTCGCCGTGGATCAGCCCGCAGCAGAGCATGCGCACGACCTCGCGGATCAGCCGCGCGTGGTAGTCGCGCGCCACGCCCGGCTCCAGCTGCACCTCGCCCAGCCGCGGCGCGTTGTGGCCCTCGGCATCGGTCACCAGCTCCATCACCAGCACGCCGCTGTAGAAGCCGTAGGGCCGCGGCACGCGCACGCCGGCATCGAAGAAGCGGTAGAGCGCGTCGACCTCGGCGGTCTTCCAGGCGGCTTCGGCCTCGCGCTTGCCGAACTTGCTGGCCTTGCCCATGGCGCGGGCCTCGCGGCTGCCGCGGGCCTTGCGACCTTCCTGGTACTGCACGCGGTTCTGGAAGCTGCGCTGCGCCATGTCCTTGTAGACCTTGGCGCAGCAGATCTCATCGCCACGCCGCACCACGTAGACCGCCGCTTCCTTGCCGCTCTTGAGCGGCCGGATCACGGCGTCGAGGATGCCGTCTTCGATCAGTTCCAGCAGGGCGGCAGGGGCTTTCATCCGGGGTCCGGCGGCATCAGGGCCGCGCACATTAGCAGCCCGCGGCGCCGCGGGTGTCTTCGGGCGGGTGAGCCCACCTTGTCACAGCCCACCACCTGCCGCAGTCTGCGCACGCACCTTCAATCGAACACAGGCCACCGCCATGGACACCATCCCCTTCCACTTCGACTCCCACGGCGGTTTCGGCGAGGTCAAGGGCCTGGCGCGGCTGGACGAGTTCGGACTGGAGCTGCAGTTCAGCACCCGCGACGCGGTGTTCGGGGTGATCAAGAGCGACATGCGCAGCCTGCGCATTCCGCTGGACAGCCTGCTCAGCGTGCGCTTCTCGGCCGGCTTCCTCTGGCTGATGCCGAGCATCGAGCTGCGCGTGCGCGACCTGAACGTGCTGGCCGGCCTGCCGGAGTCCGAGGAGGGTCGCGTCAAGCTGCGGGTCAAGTTCGGCGAGCGCCACGATGCCCGCGCCTTCGTGCGCGACCTCGAAGCCATGCGCACGCACTTCCGCATCCAGATGCTGGACCGCACGCTGGACCGCATGACCGGCCACCTGACCGGTCGCGAGCCGCCGCCCGCGCCGCTGCAGACCAGCGCGCCGCCGAGTGAGTCACCTGTTTCATCGCGCCCTGCCAACGTGATCTCGATGGGCAGCGGGCCGCTGGGCAACCGGCCGCGTGACTCGCAGTCCGAAAGCTGATTCCGCAGCGGGCGTGCGCCGTACGCCGGCGTTCGATCCTGCATTCGCGCTGCGCCTACAATGCGCGGCCTTCCGCCCGCCGCGTGACTACCGGATGTCCCAACTCCACGAGCTGCTCGACAAGAACCGCCAGTGGGCCGCGGCGGTGCGTGCCGAAGACCCCGCCTTCTTCAAGCGCTTGTCTTCGCAGCAGGCGCCCAAGTACCTGTGGATCGGCTGCTCGGATTCGCGGGTGCCGGCCAACCAGGTGACCGGGCTGGCGCCAGGCGAGGTCTTCGTCCATCGCAACATCGCCAACGTCGTGGTGCACACCGACCTCAACTGCCTGTCGACCATCCAGTTCGCGGTCGACGTGCTCAAGGTGGAGCACATCATCGTCTGCGGCCACTACGGCTGCTCCGGCGTGCACGCGGCGATGGCCAAGACCCGCGTGGGCCTTGCCGACTACTGGCTGCGCCACGTCGGCGATGTGGCCTACCGGCACGGCGAGATCCTCGCCGCCGCCGAGCTGGAGAGCCTGCGCCACGCGCGCCTGTGCGAGCTCAATGCGATCGAGCAGGTGGTGAACGTCTGCCAGACCACCATCGTGCGCGACGCCTGGGCGCGTGGGCAGTCGCTGAGCGTGCACGCCTGGATCTACGGTCTGCTCGACGGCCGCATCCGCGAGCTGGGCTTCGGCGTGGACAGCCCGGAAGACCTTGAGCCCGCCTATGCCGCCGCCATCGAGTCGGTGCGCTGCGGCGACCGCTGCGACGAGCGCGGCAAGCTGCATCCGGTGGACTAGACGCGCGCTCCATCGGGCGCTATGAGCCCGATGCGCGCCTGCGCCCCGGCGCTCCATGGCCCCTGACCGCGGCGGTTTGCGTTGTCGGAGCATGGAGCCTCGACCATGCCTTGCCGATCGCCGCACCCCGACGCGACCGCCCCACCTCTTCGCCGCTCAGGCAGCGCAGCGCTTCGGCGATGCGGCTTGCGCGCGCGCTACCGCGCTAGACTCCGGCCACCGCCAGCGGGGGCCGGAGGGTTACATGGACACAGTGGACGACTGGCTGGCCGCAGCCCGCGGCGGCGATCGCGTGGCCGGCGATGCGGCGTTTGCGGCGATCTATGCCGACCTGCGCCGACTCGCCCAGCGCCAGCTGGCCGGGCAAGGGCCGGGGCTCGGCGCCACCTCGCTGGTACACGAGGTCTACATGAAGATGGCGCGCCCCGGCATGCAGGCGAATGATCGCCAGCATTTCTTCGCGATCGCCGCGCGTGCCATGCGCCAGCTGGTGGTCGACGACGCCCGCGAGCGCGCGGCCAGCAAGCGCGGTGGCGGCCAGCGCGCGCTCACGCTCGACGAAGGCCTGCACGACCTGCCGCTGGACGCCCGCCTCGACGACCTGCTGGTGCTCGACCAGGCGCTCGACCGGCTGGCCGCGCTGGACCGCGAGCTGGCCTCGCTGGTCGAACTGCGCTTCTTCGGCGGGCTGGAGCTGGAGGAAATCAGCCAGCTGACCGGGCGCTCCGAGCGCTCGCTGAAGCGCGACTGGCGCAAGGCGCGCGCCGTGCTGCACGCGGCGCTGGCCGAACGCGAGGTGCCGCATGACTGATCCCGCCCTGCCCTGGACCCAGCTGTCGCCCCTGCTCGACGAGCTGTTCGAGCTGGACGAAACCGCGCGTGCTGCCCGCCTGCAGGCGATTGAGGCAGAGAACCCCGCGCTGGCCGCCGAACTGCGGCGACTGCTCGCAGCGGATGCCGATGCCTCCGGCCTGCTCGATCACGGCATCGCCGCCGCCACGCCCACCCTGGTCTCGCAGTTGGCCAATGACGAGCGCGAGGGCCGCAGCCTGCAGGGCCGACAGCTGGGCCACTACCGCCTGCTGGAGCGGATCGGCCGCGGCGGCATGGGCGAGGTCTGGCGCGCCGAGCGCGCCGACGGCGATTTCCAGCAGCAGGTCGCAGTCAAGCTGATCGCACCCGGCCTGCTCGGCGATTCGGCGGAGCAGCGCTTCGCCCGCGAGCGCCGCATCCTGGCGCGGCTGGAGCATCCGAACATCGCCCGCCTGCTCGACGGCGGCCTCGCCGAGGGCACGCCCTACTACGCGATGGAGCTGGTCGAGGGCGAGAGCCTCACCGCCTACGCCGCACGCCTCGGGCTGTCGACCCGCGCCCGTGTCGAGCTGCTGCTGCAGGTCTGCGATGCGGTGGCCTATGCGCACACCCGCCTGGTCGTGCATCGCGACATCAAGCCCGCCAACATCCTGGTCGATGCCGACGGCCGCGCCCGCGTGCTCGACTTCGGCATCGCCAAGCTGCTGGACGACAGCGACGTGCGGATCACCCGCACCGGCGTTCGCGCCTTCTCGCCCGCCTATGCCGCGCCGGAGCAGATCCGCGGCGAGGAGATCGCCACCAGCACCGACGTGTATGCGCTCGGCGCGGTGCTGTACGAGCTGCTGACCGACTCGCTGCCGCATCCCGAGCGCAGCGCCGGCGGCGATCGCCTGCTGGCGACGCTGGAGGCCGAGACCCTGGTCAAGCCCAGCCGGCGCCAGCGCGAGACCACCGGCGCCGGCGGCGCGCGTGCGATCGACGCCGACCTCGACACCATCACCCTCACCGCCCTGCACGCCGATCCACAGCGGCGCTATCCGAGCGCGGCGCGGCTGGCCGATGACCTGCGCGCCTGGCTGGGCGCGCGACCGATCGCCGCCCGCGCCGACACCGCGCGCTATCGCATGGGCAAGTTCGTGCGCCGTCATCGCTTCGCCGTCGGCGGCGCCAGCGTGGCCCTGCTGGCCCTGCTGATCGGCCTGAGTGTCGCGCTGTGGCAGGCCGAAGTCGCGCGCCAGCAGGCGGTGCGCGCCGATGCCGAGGCTGAGCGCGCGCTGGCAGCAGCCGCCCGCGCCGACAGTGAGGCCGAACGTGCCCGCGAGTCCGCGCGCAAGGCGGACCGCATCAAGCAGTTCCTGAGCTCGATCTTCACTCAGGCCGACCCGCTGCGCCGCGACCCGCGCGGCGAGCTGACGCTGTCGCAGGCCTTCGACGATGCCGTGCAGCGCATCGACCGCGAGTTCGAGGCCGACCCCGACATCCGCATCGACCTGCTCGACGACTTCGGCGAGATCCGCGCGGGCCAGGGCGACCTTGAGGGCGCGCGCGCCCTGATCGAGCGCGCGCTGGCGCTGGCCGAGGCGACCCACGGCCCGAACCATCCCAGCGTGGCCGAGTCCTCGCTCAACCTTGGCGTGCTGTCGACGTATGAGGGCCGTTTCGCCGACGGCGAAGTGCCGCTGCGGCGGGCGTTGGACATCCTGCACGGCATGAACGATCCGCCGGTGTCGATGCTGGCCGCGGCGCTGAGCGGACTGGCGGCGGTGCTGCACTCCACCGGCCGCGGCGAAGAAGGCCTACCCCTGCTGCGCGAGATCGTCGAGCTGCGCCGCACGCGTGCGCCGGACGACCGCCGAATGCTTGCGATCGACCTGCAGAACCTGGCGACCGGGCTCGTCAGCCGCGGCTTCATCGACGAGGCCAGCACCCGCACGGCCGAAGCGCGCGCGATTCTCGAAGAGCTGCACGGCACCGACTCCGCCGCGATGGTGCCGCTGCTGTGGCTGCAGGAAGAGATCCAGTACCACCGCGGTGAACTCGCCGCGCAGCGCGAGACGGCGCAGCTGGCGCTGGAGCTGAGCAAGCGTCATCTACCGGCGGATCACTGGTGGATCGCGCATTCGCTGACCACGCAGGGCTGGGTGTTGAATCGTGACGGCGAGTACGCCGCGGGCTATGCCGCGCTCGACGAAGCGCAGGGCATCTTCGAGCGTCTGTCGAGCCCGATGGTGGTCGAAGCCCTGCTGCGGCGGGCGCAGTCCTTCAAGCTGCAGGGCCGCCTGCGCGAGGCACAGGCCGAGCTCGCCGACATCCTCGATCGCTGCAAAGCGAACGATCGCGAGCGCAATCCCACCTGTCTGGCGGCGCTGGCGACGATCGCCGAAGTGGCAGGCAGCAACGGTGACGTCGAAATCGCACTGGCGCACTCCGAGCGCGCGCTGGCGCTGATCGCAGAAGAACTCGGCGATCACACCGACGAGTACGCGCAGGCCCTGCTGGGCCGGGCGATTGCACTCGAAGGCAGCGGACGCAGCGAGCAAGCCGCAGCGCTACGCCGCCAGCGCCATGCCGTGCTGCGTGCGCTCTATGGCGACGAGCATCCGTTTGTGCGCAGCGTGGCGGCGGGGATGGGAGGCACGGAGTGAGCGCTGGCGCGCGCCTGTCAGGAATCCACCGGCCCGACGGGGAACGCGAAGGCTTGCCCGCCTGCATCTGCTGCGGCTAAGGTCGAAGGCCCCTGCGAGGAGCCAAACATGCCACGCCTGAATCCCTTTCCCGCGCTGGCGCTGGCGGTGTTCTTCGCAGCCGCGGTCCAGGCCGCGATGGCCAACGAGGCGCTGCAGTTCCAGCCTGCCGGCGCCAGCCTGCCGACCGCGCCAGCGCTCGATTACGACACCCGCGACGAGTCGCTCTGCCAGGGTGACGCCCGCGCGCCGGCGAGCGACATCGAAGCCGGCCTCGTCTCGCGCGGATGGCTGTTGACCGGCGACGCATTGGCCCAGGGCGACAGCACCGCGCTGATCGCCAGCGCGGGCCTGGCAGGCGAGTGCCGTCCCCATGACACGCGGATCTTCGTCTACCGCGGCGAGCGCTACCTCGGCGAAGTGCGCAGCAGCGATCCGCAGGCTTGGCCCAAGGTGAGCCTGGCTTCGGATGCGCTTCTCGAAGTTGAAGTCGACTATCGCAAGCCCAACGATCCCAACTGCTGCCCCAGCGGCAAGGCAAGTCTCGCGATCGAGATCCAGCAGAGCGAAGCGCGCGTCCGCTGAGCCCCGGGCGCGGGCCGTCGACCTCCGCTGCACGCCCTCAGGGTGACGCTGCGGGCATGAGTCTGACTCGCCTTCTCCTGCTCGGCTCGCTCATCCTGCTTATCACGCAGAGCCTGCCGGCGCATGCCTCGACGTCATCGGAGGACTGGCTGCACGCGCAGCAGTGGCAGCGGCGCCTGGTCATCGTCGACGCCGCGCTCGCGCCCTCGCTTGAAGCCGTGCTGCCGCGATACGAGGCAGCCCTCCGCGAACGCCGCGTGGCCGTATGGCGCTGGGACGGAGACTCGCTGGACTGGATCGGCGGCATGCCCTCTCTGGGCGCCGTTGAGGCCAGCGGCCCCACGATCGAGGGACTGCGCCAGGCGCTCGATCGCGCGCCGGTGCGACCGGGTTTGCACCTGTTCGGACTCGATGGCGGCTTGAAGGCCAGCGAAGCCCAGGCCGAACAGCTGCAGACGCTGATCGAGGCGGTCGATTCGATGCCGATGCGGGTGCGCGAACTTCGTCGGGATGCCGAGGGCTCGGAGTAGGCCGTAACAGACCATCGGGCCGACGTTCGGCAGCGGGTTTCCGTGCTTCGGGGTGGGTTCGTGGACGCGGTAGCTGCCAGCGTGGGGCAAACGTCTAGCTCATGGTGGGCCAGGGCCCACCCTATGAGAGCGGGTGTGGTGGGAGCCGGGAACATCGCGACCAGGCCGACCGCACGTCGTCAGGCGCCAACAACCATAGGGTGGGCCCTGGCCCACCATGACCTGAAGTCCGCCAGCACCCTGTGAGCCATGCCCCACCCTCCGCGGCGCGCCCGCGGATCGAGCACGCATTGCCTGCTCTGGTGGGAGCGAGTCCGGGCCTGCGCCGGACTCGCGAGGTCTGAACAGCTCCCGGGCGGAGTTGTTCAGACCTGCCAAAGGTCATCGCGCCCGCGCGCAGTCGCGCACACCACAGGCGCGACAAGTCATCGAGGTGACCCAGCGCTGGGAGTCGCCTCAACCACCCGTATTCAAAGCCTTCGCATGATGCCGCAGGTGGTCCTCGACAAAGCTCTGGATGAACCAGTAGCTGTGGTCGTAGCCGGCATGCCGGCGCACGCGCACCGGCTGTCCGGCGCGCGCGCAGGCGGCCTCGAACAGCTCGGGCTTGAGCTGTGCCTCAAGGAATTTGTCGTCGAGACCCTGATCGATCAGCAGTTCACCGTCGAAACGATGGCCGTCCTCGACCAGCGCCGTGGCGTCATAGGCGCGCCAGGCGGCGCGGTCCTCGCCGAGGTAGCGCGGAAACGCCTTCTGCCCCCACGGCACCTGGCTGGGGGCAACGATCGGCGCGAAGGCCGAACAGCTGCGGAACACGGACGGATTCTTCAGCGCCAGCGTCAACGCGCCATGGCCGCCCATCGAGTGGCCGAACACGCCGCCGCGCTGCAGGTCGACCGGGAAGTTCGCGGCCACCGACGGCAGCAGTTCGTCGAGCAGGTAGCGCTGCATGTTGAAGCGCGCGCTCCACGGTACTTCAGTGGCATCGAGATAGAAGCCGGCGGCCTCGCCGAACTCCCAGTCGCCGGTGGCGCCCTCGATGCCGGTGTCGCGCGGGCTGGTGTCGGGCATCACCAGCACCAGGCCCAGCTCAGCGGCGACGCGCTGGGCGCCGGCCTTGATCGCGAAGGTCTCTGGCGAGCAGGTCAGGCCGGCGAGATAGAACAGCACTGGCCGCGGGCCCGGCTGCGGCGGCGTGTAGACGCCGAACTGCATCGGCCCGCCGCAGGCCGCGGACTCGTGCCGATAGAAGCCCTGCACGCCGCCGAAGCAGCGCTGGGCCGAGAGGGTTTCGATCGTCATCAGTAGACCACCACCGAGCGGATCGACTCGCCGCGGTGCATCAGGTCGAAGGCGTCGTTGATCTTCTCCAGCGGCATCGTGTGGGTGATCAGCGAATCGATGTCGATCTTGCCCTCCATGTACCAATCGACGATCTTCGGCACGTCGGTGCGGCCGCGCGCGCCGCCGAAGGCGCTGCCGCGCCAGTTGCGTCCGGTGACCAGTTGGAAGGGTCGCGTACTGATCTCAGCCCCCGCGGGAGCGACGCCGATGATGACGCTGGTGCCCCAGCCCTTGTGGCAGCACTCCAGGGCCTGGCGCATCACCTGCACGTTGCCGATGCACTCGAAGCTGTAGTCCGCGCCGCCCTTGGTGAGTGAGACCAGATAGGGCACGAGGTCGCCCTCGACCTCCTTCGGGTTGACGAAGTGGGTCATGCCGAACTTGCGCGCCATCGCCTCGCGCGCGGGGTTGAGATCCACGCCGACGATCATGTCGGCGCCGGCGAGGCGCAGGCCCTGGATGACGTTCAGCCCGATGCCGCCCAGGCCGAACACCACCGCCTTCGAGCCGACTTCGACCTTGGCGGTGTAGATCACCGCGCCGATGCCGGTGGTGACGCCGCAGCCGATGTAGCAGACCTTGTCGAAGGGCGCGTCCTCGCGGATCTTCGCCAGCGCGATCTCGGGCGCGACGGTGAAGTTCGAGAAGGTCGAGGTGCCCATGTAGTGGCGGATGGGCCGGCCGTCCAGCGAGAAGCGGCTGCTGCCGTCGGGCATCAGGCCCTGGCCCTGGGTGCTGCGGATCGCCTGGCAGAGGTTGGTCTTGGGGTTCTGGCAGTACTCGCACTCGCGGCATTCGGGCGTGTACAGCGGGATCACGTGGTCGCCAGGCTTCAGCGACTTCACGCCCGCGCCGACCTCGACCACCACGCCCGCACCCTCATGGCCGAGGATGGCCGGGAACAAGCCTTCCGGGTCAGCGCCCGAGAGCGTGAACTCGTCGGTGTGGCAGACGCCGGTGGCCTTGATCTCGACCAGCACCTCGCCGGCGCGCGGGCCTTCGAGGTCGACGGTTTCGATGCTGAGCGGCTTGCCGGCTTCGAAGGCAACGGCGGCGCGGGTTTTCATGGCGAGGCTCCAGGCGGATGACAGCCCTCGATTCTAGGGCCTCGCAGACCGCCAATGGCCTTGCGGAGGTGAAGCCGCCCCCTGCGGGCGCCCCGGCGCCGACCGTGATCGGATCACCCGCCGGGCTCGCGGACGCGGGCGCGGATCTCCCGCGCCGCGACGTCTCCATCCACTACTTCGCGTTGGCGAGGCGCTCGCGCCGCAGCTGCCAGCCGCGCCAGGTCATCACGAACAGCGTCAACGCGGTCAGCGGCAGCACGCCATAGACCATGACGGTGCGGTACTCGTCGAGCAGTGCGTGCTCCTGCGCGTACATCACCAGCCAGGCGGTGTAGGCCAGATAGAACAGGAAGAAGACGCCGCCCTCCCAGCGCTCGATGCGATAGCCGTTGAACATCACCGGCAGGCAGGCCACGGCGACGGCGATCATGATCGGGATGTCGAATCGCAGGGCCGAAGACGCCACCGGCACGTCGCCGGGCGCGACCAGCGCGGTCAGGCCGAGCACGGCGAGGATGTTGAAGATGTTGCTGCCGACGACATTGCCGACGGCGATATCGCGCTGGCCCTTCAGCGCCGCCATGATCGAGGTCGCGACTTCCGGCAGCGACGTGCCGGCGGCGACGATGGTCAGGCCGACCACCAGCTCGCTGATGCCGAGCTTCTGCGCGAAGGCGATCGCCGCCGCCACCAGCCAGCGCGAGCCCAGCACCAGCAGGGCCAGGCCAGCCACGATCAGCAGCAGCTGCACCCAGGTGCGATCCAGCCAGGGGCCGCCTTCGGGCAGCTCCTCGCCCGGCTCTTCAGCGGGGGCGCGACGGCTCTGCACGTACAGCGCGACCACATAGGCGACCAGCAATCCACACAGCAGCAGGCCGTCGAGCAGGCCAAGCTCGCCATCCAGGGCGAGGACAAGGGCCAGCACCGAGACGCCGATCATGATCGGCACTTCCTTGCGCACCAGCTGGCGATGCACCACCAGCGGCGTGATCAACGCCGACAGGCCAAGGATGAACAGCACGTTGAAGATGTTGCTGCCGACGACGTTGCCGATCGCGATATCGCCCTGGCCGTTCATAGCGCCCTGCACGGACACCGCGAGTTCGGGCGCGCTGGTGCCGAAAGCGACCACGGTCAGGCCGACGACCAGGGGAGAGATACCCAGCGACAGCGAAAGCCGGCTGGCGCCGCGCACCAGCAGGTCCGCACCCAGCACCAGCAGGACCAGGCCCGCAGCAAACATCAGGACACTCACGCGGAACCTCTCAGGTGATGGGGGTTGGGGAAAGCATGCACGCGACGATCGCGGGCCGGCGCCAATCTTGAGCCATCCACAGGGAATTCAAGATCCCGGTTCACACCTGCGGCGTCTGCGCCAGCCGACGCTTGCCGGCGCTCCTGGCGGCCGCCGCCACTGGCGCTGCGCGCGGACAGGCGCTGTGGCGACGCTGCTCCTCCAGCAGCGCGGGCAGGCGCTCGGCGAGGAAATCGATCAACACGCGGATCGCCGGCAGCAGGCCGCTGCGCGAGGGAAACACCGCGTGGAAGATGCCCTGCGGCAGGCTCCAGTCGGGCAAGACCCGCTCCAGCGCTCCGTTTCCGAGCAGATCCGCGCAGACCGTTTCCGGCAGCAGGGCGATGCCGTGACCCGCCGCGGCGACCTCGCGCAGCACCGGAAAGTCGTGCGCCATCAAGCGCGGCTCGAAGTCGACCCGCTCGACCGCGCCGCCGGGCCCGTGCAATTCCCAGCGCTGCTGGCCGGGCTCCTCGCTCATCGACAGACAGGCGTGGGCGGACAGGGCCGCAGGCAGATCCGGACGCCCATAGCGGTCGAGGTAGCGCGGGCTGGCGACCAGGTACTCGTTGATCTGGGCGAAGCTGCGCAGGATCAGGCTGCCGTCGTCGTTCAGGCGCGTGCGCACGCGCAGGGCGACGTCGATGCCTTCGTTGATCAGATCGACGCGGCGATTGCTCACGTGCAGCTGCACGCGAACGTCGGGGTAGCGTTCAAGGAACTCCGGCAGCAGGCGCCCCAGCTGCTGCTGCGCGATCGCCACCGGCGCCGACACCCGCACGAGGCCGCGTGGCACCGCCGACTGCCGCTCGACGACTTCGCGGGCGGCGCGCGCCTCGTCGAGCATGGCGCGGGCGTGGCGATAGACACTCTGGCCGAGATCGGTGACCGCGAAGCGGCGCGTCGAGCGCTGCAGCAGGCGTGCGCCCATCGATTCCTCCAGCGCGGTGATGCGCCGCGACAGACGCGACTTCGGCATGCCGGTGGCGCGCTCGGCCTTTGAGAAGCCGCCGTGTTCGACCACCAGGGCGAAGAACTGCAGATCGTTGAGGTCGTGCATGTGGGAGCCGGGAATCGGGAATGGGGAATGGGGAATCGGAAGAGCGGGCGGCGACAGCGCTGAGGTCGCTGGGCCGTCGAGTCTCCCGCAGGATTCGTTCCAGCAGTGCAACGGAGCGTGCTCTTTCGATGGGTTTATCGCAACCCTTGAGCCAATCAAGCTGTGCCCATCGTCCATCCACGGAGCACCGCCATGAAGGTCCTGCACATCGATTCGAGCGCGCTGGGTACGGCTTCCGCCAGCCGTGAACTGACCGCCGCCGTGGTCCGCCAGCTGCGTGCCGACAGCCCGCACGTCGAGGTGAGCTACCGCGATCTCGACGCCCAGCCGCTGCCGCACTTCACCGGCGCGACCCTGGCCAAGAGCGATCCCGCCGAGGCCGAGCTGGCCAAGGCCGTGCTTGACGAGTTCCTCGCCGCCGATCTCGTCGTGATCGGCGCGCCGATGTACAACTTCAGCCTGCCCTCGACGCTGAAGGCCTGGATCGACCGCATCGCGGTCGCCGGCGTCACCTTCCGCTATACCGCCAACGGCCCCGAGGGCCTCGCCGGCGGCAAGCGCGTGATCGTTGCCAGCACCCGCGGCGGCGTCTACGGCGATGCCAGCCCCGCCGATTTCCAGGAAGCCTACCTGCGCCAGGTGTTCGCCTTCATCGGCATCAGCGACGTCGAGATCCTGCGCGCGGAGGGCCTGAACCTCTCGCCCGAGAGTCGCAAGCAGGGCCTGGATGCGGCCCATGCGCTGATCAGCCGCGAGGGCGCACGCGCTGCCTGAGTGCGAACGCCCGACTCCCGGCGCGGGTGGGACGTTCTGATCGATCCCGCCTCCGTTTTGCGAGTGTCCAGTTGTCGGGCCCCTCTCCCCCTCCTGCTCGCGTACCGCGAGCGGATGGTGCCCGGCCTCCGAAGCGGCCCTCCCCGTCCGCTTCGGATCCTCCAAACCCGCGCGGCGCGCTCGCTTATTCGCGCCACGCGCGACCGCTCCAGCCGCGCACGTTCGAGTACCTCGCGCGGAATCCAGTCCCCCGGAGCACCGTGGTCGCCAAGGAAGGCGCCGCGGTGCAGTTTCGTGCGCGCACCCAGACTGCCAGCGGCACTTTCGATACCTGGGATCGCTTCGGCCTCCGGGGTCAGATCGCCGCAGCGCGCCCGGTCGGCCCGCACCTTGATCGATCTCAAGCCGCAGTGCGCCCCGGCGATTACCCTGTGGCCTTCGCGGCTGCGGCCGTGCCTGCGCCTTTGCCTCCATGAACAACGAAGTCCAGCCGAATCGACCGTGGTATCGAGAGCCCATGGTCTGGCTGATGATCGGCCTGCCGTTGACCGCCGTCGTCGCCGGATTGAGCACGCTGGCCATCGCGATCCGCTCCGGCAGCACCGATGCGGTGCCCGATGTGGTCCGCCGAACCCTGCAGATCCAGGACGCCGACATCGCTGCCGATCGCCGCGCCATCGAGCTTGGCCTGCGCGGTGAGCTGAGCATCGATACCGAGACCGGCGCGATCCATGCGCAGGTGCAGGGTCTGGGCGAGACCACGCCCGCACTCACCCTGCGCCTGCTGCATGCGGGCCGCGCCAGCCGCGATCTCGAGATCAGGCTGGTGCAGGCCGGCGAGGCCTGGCACGGCCGCGTTGAAGGCGCTGCGGGCCAGGCCTGGAACATCGAGCTGTCGGCACCTGACAACAGCTGGCGGGTCGGCGGCCGGCTCGACCCCGGCGCCACCCGCAGTGAGCTGATTCCCATGCTGTCCGGCGGTTGAGCCCGGCCATGGACATGCGCAGCCCCGCCTGCCACCACTGCGGTGAGCCGCTGCCGGCCGCACCGGTGCTGGCCGAGGTCAAGGGCGCGCCGCGCGCCTTCTGCTGCGGCGGCTGCGCCGGCGCCGCGCGCTTCATCGAGCAGGCGGGGCTCGGTGACTACTACAGGCTGCGCGAGGAGCAGGGCCGCCGCGTCGGCGAGGAGGCGCAGGACTACAGCGCCTTCGACCGCGAGGACGTGCTCGCCGAGCACAGCCGCGTGCCGGCCGAGGCCCCGGACTGCCGCGAGCTGACCCTGATCGTCGACGGCATGCGCTGCGCGGCCTGTTCCTGGCTGATCGACCGCGCGCTGGGCACGCTCGACGGCGTCGAGGACGTGCAGTCGAACGCGATCAGCGGCCGCGTGCGCCTGCGCTGGCGGCCGGCGCAGCTGCGCCTATCGTCGGCACTCGAACACCTAGCGGGCCTGGGCTATGCGCCGCATCTCTCGCCCGGCGAGGGCCTGGAGCGCGCGCGCGCTGCCGAGCGCCGGCAGCTGCTGCTGCGCCTCGGCGTGGCGGGCTTGGGCAGCCTGCAGGCGATGATGTTCGCCGAGGCGCTGTACCTCGACTTCGCCAACCAGATGGCGCCGGCCACGCGCGACTTCTTCCGCTGGATCACCTTCGGCGTGTCGGCACCGGTGGTGTTCTACGCCGGCTGGCCCTTCCTCGCCGGCATGGTCAACGAGTTCCGCCAGCGTCGCCTCGGCATGGACACGCTGATCGGCAGCTCGGTGCTGCTGGCCTACTTCGCGAGCCTCGTCGAAACCCTGCGCGGCGGCGCCCACGTCTGGTTCGACGCGGCGGTGATGTTCGTGTTCTTCCTGCTGGTGGCGCGCTATCTCGAACGCATGGCGCGGCAGCGCGCGAACGCCGCCGTCGACGCACTGGCGCAGGCGAGGCCGGCGCTGGCCTGGAAGCTCGACCGGAACGACGACGCCGTGCAGGTGCCAGTGGCCGCGCTGGCGGTGGGCGATCGCGTGCGCGTGCCAGTGGGCGAGGCTCTGCCCGCTGATGGCGTGCTCGACATGCCCGCTGCGGAGATCGACGAGGCCCTGCTCAGCGGCGAGTCGACGCCGGTGGCCAAGCGCGAAGGCGACGAGGTCTATGCCGGCAGCGTGGCGCGCCTGCAGCCGCTGCGCCTGCGCATCACCCGCACCGGTCAGGACACCCGTCTCTCGCACCTGACGCAGCTGGTCGAACGCGCGCAGAACGCGCGGCCGCGGGTGGCGCAGATCGCCGATCGCGTGGCCGGCCATTTCGTCGCGGCCCTGCTGGTATCGGCGGTGCTGACCTTCGCGGTGTGGTGGCAGATCCACCCCGAGCGCGCCTTCGAGGTGATGCTGGCGGTGCTGGTGGTGAGCTGTCCGTGTGCCTTGTCGCTGGCGATTCCGGCCGCGCTCGCGACCGCCGGAAATGCTCTGACCAAGCTTGGCGCCCTGCCCCTGCGCGGCGATGCGCTCAGCGATCTGGCCGAAGTCGACACCGTGCTGCTCGACAAGACCGGCACGCTCACCACCGGCAGCCCGCAGATCGCGCGCGTCGAGGCGCTGGCCGATCTCGACGCCGAGGCCGTCAGCCGCATTGCCGCAGCGCTCGAGCGCGACGCCGGCCATCCGCTGGCGCGCGCTTTCGCAGGCATCACGGCACCGCGTGCCGAGGCCATCGAAGTCAGCGCCGGCGCGGGTGTTGCGGGCGAAGTCGAAGGCCAGCGCTGGCGGATCGGCCACGCCGGCTTCGCCGCGGGTCTCGATCGCGATCTGCCGGGCATCTGGCTGGGCGACGGCAGCCGCGCCATCGCCCGCTTCGAGCTGGTCGATGCCCCGCGCGGCGACGCACAGGAAGCCATCGCCGCGCTCCGTGCCCAGGGCCTGCGCGTCGAGGTGCTGAGCGGCGATGCGCCCGAGGCAGTCGAGGCCACGGCGCGCGCGCTCGGCATCGCGCGCTGGACGGCGCGGGCCACGCCGGAATCCAAGCTCGCGCGCCTGCGCGAACTGCAGGCGCAGGGCCATCGCGTGCTGATGCTGGGCGACGGCATCAACGACGCGCCCGTGCTGGGCGGCGCCGATGTCTCGATCGCGCTGGCCTGCGGCGCGCCGATGGCGCATCGCGCAGCCGACATCGTGCTTTCGGGCGAACGCCTGATGCGCCTGCCGCAGGTAGTGCAGCTGGCCCGCCTCACGCGCCGGATGATCCGCGAGAACCTCACCTGGGCGCTGGTCTACAACGCGATCGCCCTGCCCTTCGCCGCCGCTGGCTGGGTCACGCCCTGGATCGCCGCGCTGGGCATGGCGGGTTCGTCCCTGCTGGTGACGCTGAACGCCCTGCGGCTGGGCCGCAGCGCTGCGTGGACGCTGCCGACTGCGGCGACAATGGACGCCCCCATCTCGGCCAAGGCCACTCGATGAGCGTGCTGATCTATCTGGTGCCGGTGAGCCTGGTCCTGCTGGGCTTCGCGGTCTGGGCCTTCTGGTGGGCGGTCAGGCGCGGCCAGTTCGACGACCTCGATACGCCGGCCATCGACATCCTCGCCGAGGACAGCAAGGACCGCGATCTGAAAAGCACCGCCGAAGCGCGCGCGCGGACCGAGCGCGAGCAGCCGTGACCCGGCACGACACGCCATGCCGATCGACTGGCTGAGCCTGGGCGCGGCACTCATCGCCGGCCTGCTCGGCGGCGTGCACTGCGTGGCCATGTGCGGCGGCGTGGCCGCCGGCATCGCGGTCAGCGCGCGCGCGCAGACCCCGGCCGAGGCCTGGCGCATGGCCTGGCGGAGCAACCTCGGTCGCATCACCGGCTACACGCTGGCGGGTCTCGTGGTGGGCGGCTTCGGTGCGGGGCTCATTGCACTCGCACGCAGCGATGTCCTGCTGCTGGGCGCGCGCATGGCGGTCGGCGCGGTGCTGGTGCTGGTCGGCCTGCGCATGCTGTTTCCCGGCGCCGGCTTCAACCTGTTCGCCAAGCCCGGCGCCGCGCTGTGGGCGCGGCTGGCGCCGCTGCAGCAGCGCCTGCTGCCGGCCAACACCGCGCCGCGCCAGATCGCGATGGGCCTGCTCTGGGGCTGGCTGCCCTGCGGCCTGAGCCTGACCCTGCTCTCGGCGGCCTGGCTGAGCGCAGACGCCTTACAGGGCGCGCTGATCATGGCCAGCTTTGGTCTGGGCACCCTGCCGCTGATGCTGCCGCTGACCTACAGCGGCGCCCGCGCCCTGCGCTGGCTGCAGCGCCCCGGCGCCCGCCGCGCCGCCGCCGCCCTCGTCATCACCTCGGGCCTGCTGACCCTGGCCGCGCCCTGGCTGGCGCGGATCCCGGCCGTGCATGGGGTGCTGGAGGCTTTGGGGTGTAGGACGGTGTAGGGCCGGGAATCGGGAATGGGGAATCGGGAATCGGAAACCGCCGCGCGATTTCGGCGCGCCCGACGACGCTTGGCTGCGGTGGGGCATCGTCTCGTCGGTCAGAGCCCTCGGGCTCAACGCTTGCGAACAACGATTCCCGATTCCCCATTCCCGATTCCCAGCCTCAAAGCGGCCTGAAGAAAAACTCCCCCGCCTCATGCCCCGCGAACTGGATGGGGGCGTACTGCGGGACCTGCGAGATCGGCGCGTCGAGGGCGGCGAGCGCCAGCGAGGCGTTGATCTCACGGTACAGGCGGGCGCCTTCGAGCACGCGGTTGTTGTCCTGCAGCACATTCAGGAAGGCGCGGGCGAAGTAGGAATGGCGGCCCATGCCAGCGTCCGGCACCGGCTGCAGCCCGCCCGAGGTCAGCGCCAGCCGCGATCGTGAACTGTTGAGGCTGCGCACCCAGTCGGCCCAGTCGGCGCCGGGCTCGGTCGCCGCGTAGCTCGGCAGGCCCGCGCCGGCGAGCGCGCCGGAGTAGCAGGAGTCCGCCACCACCAGCACGTGGCGCGAGGCCAGGCCTTCGAGCAGATCGGAGACGGCGCGGTTGGAAATCCAGCTCGACGCATCGCCAGCGCGCGCATCGACCGGGATCCAGTAGCCCTCGCGGCCGTCGGCCGACAGCTCGCCGTGGCCGGCGTAGTAGACCAGCAGGTTGTCCTCGGGCTTCAAGCTTTCGCGCAGTTCGGCCAGCGCGCGCAGCACGTCCATGCGGGTGGCGTTGAGCAGCAGGCGGGTCTCGTGTCCGTAGCGCTCGCGCAGCAGCTGGGCCACGGCGGTGGCGTCGTTGACCGCGCTGCCCAGCGCCGGGAAGCGGGTGTCGGTGTAGCTGTTGTTGCCGATCACCAGCGCGTGGTAGCGGCCGAGCTTGATGCTGGCCGGCAGGGCGCCGGGCGTCGGGCTGCGGCGCCCGCTGTCCGCAGCGGCCGCCTGCGGTGCGAGCAGGCTGAAGCTGAGCTCGGCGACCTCGCCGGCACGCCCCAGGGCCTCGATGCGCACGTCGAGCCCGCCGGGCGGCACCTCGACGCTGGCGCGGAACAGGCCGTTGTCAGCCAGCACCACCGGCAGGTCATTGATGCTCAGGCGCTCGATGCGCTGCGGCTGCGAAACGCGCCCCACCACCGCCTGTCGCCCCGGCGCGCTGCGCGCAGCACCGCCGCCACCGCTGCGGGTCAAGGCCAGCGCGGGGCTGATGATCTCCAGCTGCGGAGTGACGCTGGCCAGCAGGCCGCCGCCGGCCAGGGCCACCTGCTGCTCCAGCGCAACGATGGTCAGCTGCTGCTCGCGCAGCACGCCCTCGCGTTCGGCCAGCTGGGTCTCCAGCAGCTTCATCAGCTGCCAGTCCTCCTGCTTGCGCGCCTCCAGCTCGCGCTCGAGCGCGGCCAGCTGCTCGGCGTAGGCGCCACGCTCGCGCGCGGTCGATGCCGAGGCCGCGGCTGCCTGTGATTCGAGCGTGGCAGCCGCCGCCTGGCCTGATTCGATGGCGCGCTGCACGCGCTGGCGCTGTTCCTCGAGCGCTGCGGCATCAGCGGCCTGCACGGCGGCCAGCTCGGCGGCTTCGGCCTCGCGCCGCTTGACCGATTCGCGCTGCGCGGCCAGGCGCTCGCGCAGGCTCTGCAGCTCGTTCTCCTGCGCTTCGATGCGGCTGCGCATCGCCTGCAGGTCGGCGCGCTCGGCGCCCGCGCGCTCGCGCACTTCGGCCAGCTGGCTGCGCAAGCGCTCGGCCTCGCTGCGCGCCCGCGCGGCATCGGCACGCCGCTGGGCGAGCTCGGCTTCGAGCTCGGCGACGCGCTGCTCCAGCGCGGCGATCCGTTCGCGCTGGGCGGCGATGGTGGCGTCGCGCTTCTCGAACTCCACCCGCACCGCCGAGGCGTACAGCAGCTCGTCGCCGGCGCCGGCGGATTCGCGATACAGGTTGAGCGCACGCAGCGGATCGGCCGCCACGCCCTGGCCCTGCTCCAGCAGCAGGGCGAGGTTGGCCTTGGCGCGCTTGTGTCCCTGGGCCGAAGCCTTCTCGAACCAGGTTGCCGCCGTCGACGGATCGGGCGCGGTGCCCAGGCCCTTCATCAGGATCTCGCCGACGTAGTTCTGCGCCTCGGCGTCGCCGGACTCGGCCGCACCCAGCCAGACCTTCATCGCGGTGCGGTAGTCGGCGCGGTCGAAGGCCACGTACTCGCCGCCGCGGACCGCGCAATCGGCCTGGGTGGTGCGCACCGGGCGCCGCGCGGAAAGAAAGTTGGCCTGGCCACCCAGCCGGCGCATCTGCCCGGGCAGCAGGCAGTCGACCACCAGCAGGTCTTCCGGCACCGCGGCGGTCGAGGCCCGCACCGCGCTGCCGGGCGCGGCAAGCCCGGCCAGCACCACGATCAGGACACCGAGGGCCGCGCAGGCGGCACGTGCTGGATCGATCCCGCCCATCGCCCTTCTCCCGTCGCAAGCATCTGAATACTGCGTGAAGGCACGAGTATACTCGTGTGAACCGCGTCACTACTGCCGGCCGGACATGCCGCGCCCCGTGCAGTGAATACCCACGCGGCCCGCCATGACCGAGGCAGGAGATTGACGATGTCCACCCCGCATTCCCTCCTGCACAGGGCCGCGCAACTGACGCGTCAGGCAGCCGCGCTCGGCCTGCTGGCAGTGCTGCCCTCGCTGGCGCTCGCCACGGGCTGTCGACTGGAGTTCGTCGAAACCTCGCCGATCGCGCTGTCGCCGGACACCAGCGGGTCGCTGTCGCTGCGGGCCGTCGATACGGGCGCCGGTGCCTGCAGCGCTGCAAACTTCGTCATCAGCGTGGTCACCGACACAACCGCCGGCACCCAGATCACGCCGCTGACCGGCAGCCTGATCGGCAACTCGGCGCCACAGCTGCTCAACCTGATCGCTCCGCCGGTGGGCGGTGGAAGCGTCACCTGGCAGGCCACCTGCGCCACCGGCTGCGAAGCCACGTCGCCGCCCAATCCGCAGTTCACCGTGAACATCCTCGGTGGCCCGCGCGAGCTGCAGCTGCTCCCAGGCACGCCGACTGAAGTGCCGCCCGGCAGCCCGCTGCCGGTTGACGTGCGGGTCACCGACGGCGGCGTGCCGACCGCCGGCGTGAGCGTGAACTGGCAGACCGTCAGCGGCAATGGCAGCGTCACCCAGCCGAGCAGCACTTCGCTCGCTTCCGGTCTGGCCAGCAACACGCTCAACGCGGCGCCAGGCCCGGGCCTGACCCTGTTCCGCGCAACTCGCGGCGATGACCCGATGGTCAATGTCGATATCCCGTTGGAGTCAGTCGTGTACAGCTTCAGCCCGGGCAACGGGCCGATCGCCGCTGCACCGGGCGAGCCGATCCTGCTCGAAGCGCGTTTGTTCCGTCAGGGAACCACGCTGAGCAACCCGGCCGGCGCACCGGTGTTCTGGGAACCCACCGGCGGCCCGGGCGCCGCCTCGGTGGTGCCGCAGGCGAATGGCGTGACCGACAACGGCGGATTCGCCCGCGCCAGTTTCCAGGCGACCCTGCCGGGCACCTACACGCTCGATGCCTTCTTCTTCCCGGGCCCGCCCTTTCCCATCACCGTCAGACCCTTCACGGTCACAGTCGCCGGCGCGAGCGCTGGCTCGATCGAAGTCGTCGACGCGCCCGGCTCGATCTACAGCGACGAGACCTCGGAAAGCGGCATCGAGGTCCTGCTGCTTGGCAGCGCAGCCAACGGCCAGCCCGCGCCGCTGGCCGACGCCGAGGTCTCGTTCTACATCAGCAGCGGCAACGCCAGCTTCAGCAACGGCTTCGGCCTGGTCATCGAGCGCACCGACAGCGAGGGCCGGTTGCGCAGTCCCACGCTGTCGGCAGGGCGTTCCACCGCGCCGATCGTGGTGCAGATCGCCAGCCCGGGCCTCGCGCCTGCCGAGGCCGTAGTGGGCGTGTTGCCCTCGACCTACCGGATCGAAGCCTTGCCCCTTTCCGCTCCACCGCGCGTCGGCGTGACCAGCGAACTGGCCGCTCGCCTGTGGCGGCGCGGCAGCGGCGCCGAAGTTTCCGTGGCTGCCGGACGCGTGGACTGGCGGGCCAGCGGTGGCCGCCTGGCCGCCCCCTCGAGCACCAGTGGCTCAGACGGTCGCGCGGACAATGGCTACACGCCCGAGGTCCCCGGCAGCTACGAGGTGATCGCCCGCTTCGAGCCCGGCCAGGGCCTGGTCGCGAGTGAGGCGCGGTTCCGGCTCGACGTTGCGGGCGGCCAGCTGCGCCTGGTCTCCGGCGACAGCCAGCGCGCGCCCGCGGGCGCCAGCCTGCCCGTCCCGATCGTTCTGCAGGCGCTGCAGGACGGGCAGCCGCAGTCCGGTGTCGTGGTGCGACTGGCCTCCGTGCCCGCCGGGCTCGCGACCGTCGAGCCCGAGCAGGCGCTGACTGGCAGTGACGGCCGCGCCAGCTTCAATGTCCGGCTGTCGCCCAATGCACAGGGCGAGATCGCGCTGCGCGCAACGCGCGCCGACAGCGGGGCCAGCGTCGCGCTGAGTGCGCGCGTCGGCGCGACGGCCGAAATCCGTCGACTCGAAGTGCTCTCGGGCAGCGGACAGTCGGGCGTCGGCGGCGCCACGCTGGCCCAGCCCCTGCTGCTGGCCGCGCTCGACGACGAGCGGGCTGTCAGCGGCGTCCGCGTCGACTTCAGCGTGCAGCCCGAAGGCGCCGCCGAGCTCAGCCCGGACAGCGGCCTGACCGGCAGCGATGGTCGCCTGGCGACCACGGTCAGGCTGTCGCCTTCGGCGGCCGGAACCGTGCGTGTGCTCGCCCGTCGCAGCGACACGCCCGATGCGGTCGCCGAGTTCATCCTGTTCGCAGCGGTCGGCGGCGAAAGCAGCCTGCAGATCGAATCCGGCGACCTGCAGACCGGCGTGCGTGGCGGCAGCGGCAGCGCGCTGGTCGTGCGCCACACCCGCAACGGCCTGCCGGTCCAAGGCGCCACCGTGCAGTGGCAGGCCGTCGAGGGCGGCGCGCAGCCTGCCCAGGCCAGCAGCCAGACCGATGCCGAGGGCCGCGCCCGCGTCGATCTGCAGTTCGGTGAGGTCGCCGGCGGCTCGCGGATCCGCGCACGGATCGACCAGGACCTCGAAGTGTTCTTCCGCGTCACCACTGTGGATGGCCAGCTGCTGGCGCTGTCGGGCAACAACCAGAGCGCTGCCGCTGGCAGCGCGCTGGCGCAGCCGCTGGTGGTGCGCATCCAGCCAGCCGCCGCCGGCATCCCGGTGCAGTGGCGGGTACTGAGCGGTGGCGGCAGCCTGCAGCAGACGGAAACGGTGACCGACGCGAACGGCGAAGCGCGCAGCGGCTGGACCCTCGGGCCGCAAGCCGGCGCGCAGAGTGTTGGCGTTCGCCTCGGCGGCGGCGAGGAACTGGTGTTCAGCGCAGAGGCCAGCGCGATCGCGGGCAGCCGGATCGAGATCGTCAGCGGCAACGGCCAGACCCTGCCGCCCGGCGTCGACAGCGCCCCGCTGCTGGTGCGCGTGCTGTCGGCCAGCGGCGCGCCGGTGCCAGGCCAGCGGGTGCGCTGGAGCAGCGAGCGCGCCCAGCTTGATGCCGAAGAGCGCATCACCGACAGCGAGGGCCGCGCCAGCGTGCGCGCGCGCCTCGCCCTGCCCGGCGCCGCTCGCGTGTTCGCGCAGATCGAGGGCAGCGAGACCCGCGTCGAGTTCGGCCTGAATGCGGGCCTCGCGCAGCTTGGCCCGCTCGATCCCCGCCAGCGCGATGTCGCCGAGGTGCTCGACCGTGCCTGCGCGGCGCTGGCCGCGCTGCCCAATCCCAATGCCGCGCAGCGTGACCTGCTGGCGCGCTGCGGCGACCTGTCCGATCAGGCCGGCACCGATCCAGCGCAGGTGGGGCGCGCGCTTTCGCAGCTGCCCAATGACGTGGGCCTGAGCCTCGCGCGTGCCGGCGACGAAGCCATGCGCGGGCAGATCGGCAACCTCGACCAGCGCCAGCGCGCCCTGCGCGGCGGCCAGCGCATGCAGATCGCGTTCGGCCTGAACACGCCGGACGGCAGCCTGCCGCTGTCGGCCTTGCCTGCGCTTGCCGCGATGGTCGACGGCGAAGCGCTCGGCGACGAAGTCGGATCGGACTTCGAACGCTGGGGCGCCTTCGTCAACGGCAGCTTTGGCCGCGGCCGCTCGCGCGGCACCGGCCTGAACCCGGCCTTCGACTATGACCTCGGCAGCCTGACCGCCGGCGTCGACTACCGCTTCAGCGACCGCTTCGTCGCCGGCGCGGCGCTGGGCATCAACCGCGACAGCACCGAATTCGCCGCGGGCCGCGGCGAGCTGGAAAGCCGCGGCAGCGTGCTCTCGGCCTACGCCAGCGTCTGGCTGCCGAAGGACGCCTACCTCGACGCCAACCTCAGCTACGGTCGCAACCGCTTCGACCTGAGCCGCCGCCTGCGCTTCAGCCTGGGCAGCGTCAGCGTGGACCAGCGCGCCGAGGCCGACACCGACGCCACCCTGCTCGGCGGCAGCCTGGCGCTGGGGCGCGACTGGCAGGTCCGCAGCTGGAGCGTGGGTGCCTACCTGCGCGGCCAGTTCAGCCGCGTGGAGTACGACGCCTTCGAGGAGCGCATGATCGGCGGCCGCGCCGGTGAGGGCCTGGGCCTGCGGGTGGAATCGCCGCGCTGGAACAGCCTGGAGGGCGTCCTGGGCGGCCGCGCCTCGCGCGCCTACAGCTTCGACTGGGGCGTGCTGCTGCCGAACCTGATGCTCGAATACAGCCGCGAGTTCCGCGACGATCCCTCACGCCTCGACGCCAGCTTCCTCGCCGACCCCACGGGCGGCGCGTTCAGCCAGAGCGGTGCCGCCATCGACCAGAGCCACGTCAATCTGGGCCTCGGCATGAGCGCGGTGTTCCCCGGCGGGCGCAGCGGCTTCCTGCAGTACGAGCGTCGCCTGCAGGACGACCGTATCAGCCACTGGCTGCTGTCGATCGGCGGGCGCTGGGAGTTCTGAGGTGGCAGCTGGGATTCGGGATTCGGGATTCGATGCTCGCTGGCTTCAGCAAGTAGCAGGTAGCTTGGGCCAAGCGAAGCGCGGCCCCACGACCTTACCGGCTGCGTTCACCGACGCCACCGCTGCTCGACGATGAGACCCGGCGCGGGTCGACCCCACGCAGCGGCGCGCCTTGCACACCTTCCTGCTGGCGAATGCCTTCGGCGCTGATCGCCGCATGCGGGACCTTGCGATCGGTCTCGTAGCGCCCAGCCGCTGCAGCCCGGAAACGCGTGTGGCAGCTGCCTCAGGCCCTTGGGCCCGCGAAGGCAATGACCTGATCGATCCGCTCGGCTCCGCAGAGCAGCATCATCAAGCGATCCACGCCCAGCGCCACGCCAGCGCAGTCGGGCAGGCCATGCTGCAGCGCCGCCAGCAGGTGCTCGTCGATCGGCAGCTCGGCATCGCCGCGCGCGCGGCGACGCTGGTTGTCGCGCTCGAAGCGCGCGCGCTGTTCCTGCGCGTCGCTGAGCTCGTGGTAGCCATTGGCCAGCTCGACGCCGCCGACATAGGCCTCGAAGCGGCATGCGTGCGCCTCGACGCCCTCGCCCGCCACCCGCGCCAACGCGCACTGGCTGGCCGGGAAGTCATGCAGCAGCAGCAGTTCGTCGCGCGGCAGAGCCGGCTCGATCCGATGGGTCAGCAGCAGGTCCAGCCAGTCATCGCGCTCCAGGCCTTGCGCGTCGATGTCATGTCCCGCCAGCGCGGCGCACAGCTCGGCTACGCTGGCCAGGGCGGGATCGATGCCCGTGTGCTCGCGGAACAGCGCGCGATAGCTCGAACGCCGAACCGTCAGCGTTCGCCCCACCAGGGCGAAGGACGCAAGCAGAAGCTCGGCGACCTCGTCCATCAGCCGGTAGTGATCGATGCCCAGCCGGTACCACTCGAGCATGGTGAACTCGGGGTTGTGGCGGCCGCCGCACTCACCGTCGCGGAACACCCGCCCCAGCTCATAGCAGTCGCCCACGCCGGCCGCCAGCAGGCGCTTCAGCGGGAACTCGGGCGAGGTGCGAAGGTAGCGCCGACGCGAGGGGCCGGCGTTCGGGCCGCTGTAGTCGAGCCCGAAGCTGCGGATGTTGGGCTCGGTATTGGCAGCCACCGACATCAGCGGCGTCTCGACTTCGAGCACGCCGCGCGCCGCGAAGAAGGCGCGTATGCAATGGTTCAGACGCGCACGCAGCATCAGCGCATCGATGCTGGCGCCCGGGCGCCAGTTCGCAAGCACCGGCTTACTCGATGGTCTGGCCAATGCGGCCGAACTCGAAGTCCCAGTTGAACCAGATCAGGAAAGCGCGACCGACCAGGTTGCGCTCCGGCACGAAGCCCCAGGCGCGGCTGTCGAGGCTGTTGTCGCGGTTGTCGCCCATGACGAAGTAGTGCCCTTCCGGCACCACCCAGCGCCCCTCGCCCTGACGACCCAGCTGGTTCGGACGCATCAGGATCTCGTGCTCGCGCTCGCCGAGCATCTCGCGAAGATGATCGGCACCGTCCATCTCGCGGCCTGCGCCGACGCCGATGTAGCGACCGATGCGCTCCTGCGGCTGCGGCTCGCCGTTGATGAACAGGGTCTTGTTGCGATAGACGATCTCGTCACCCGGCAGACCGATCACCCGCTTGATGTAGTTCTCTTTCGGGTTGACGGGGTAGCGGAACACCACCACGTCGCCGCGCTCGGGCAGGTTCAGCTCGACGAACTTCTTGTCGAGCACCGGCAGGCGCAGGCCGTAGGTGAACTTGTTGACCAGGATGAAATCGCCATCCTGCAGGTTGGGCATCATCGAGCTCGAGGGAATGCGGAAAGGCTCGGCGAGGAAGCTGCGCACGATCAGCACGATCAGGATGACCGGGAAGAACGAGCGCGAGTACTCAACAATCACCGGCTCACGCACCACCTCGGTACCCAGGCTGGAGCTGGCCTGTGCACGCTCGGCGCGGCCCTTGGCGAAAAACAGGGCGTCGATGGCCCAGACGAATCCGGTGAACGCAGCCAAACCAACCAGCAGGACGGCAAAGTCGAAATTCACGTGTGGGCTTCCAGGCGTGGTGTGTGGGGGCGGGACGGACCGCGCTTACTTGTTGTCGACCTGCAGCACGGCGAGGAAGGCTTCCTGCGGGATCTCCACGCTGCCGACCTGCTTCATGCGCTTCTTGCCTTCCTTCTGCTTCTCCAGCAGCTTGCGCTTGCGGCTGACGTCGCCGCCGTAGCACTTGGCCAGCACGTTCTTGCGCATGGCCTTGACCGTGGAGCGCGAGATGATCTGCGCGCCGATCGCCGCCTGGATGGCGACATCGAACATCTGCCGTGGAATCAGTTCCCGCATGCGCTCGCAGATGTCGCGACCGCGACGGTCGGCGTGCATGCGATGGCAGATCATCGACAGGGCGTCGACGCGATCACCGTTGATCAGCACATCAAGGCGCACGAAGGGACCGGGCTCGAAGCGCTGGAAGTGGTAGTCGAGGGAGGCATAGCCGCGGCTCACCGACTTCAGGCGGTCGAAGAAATCCAGCACCACCTCGGCCATCGGCAGCTCGTAGCTGATCTGCACCTGGCTGCCGAGGTACTGGATGTTCTTCTGCACGCCGCGCTTTTCCTCGCACAGCTTGATGACGTTGCCGACGTAGTCGGGCGGCGTCAGCACGTTGGCGAGGATGATCGGCTCGCGGACCTCTTCAATCTTGTTCACCGGCGGCAGCTTGGCCGGGTTGTCCAGCGAGAGGATCGCGCCGTCGGTGGTCAGCACCTCGTAGATCACCGTCGGTGCGGTGGTGATCAGGTTGAGGTCGTACTCGCGCTCCAGGCGCTCCTGCACGATCTCCAGATGCAGCATGCCCAGGAAACCGCAGCGGAAGCCAAACCCCATGGCTTCCGAGCTTTCCGGCTCGAAGCGCAGCGCGGCATCGTTCAGGCGCAGCTTCTCCAGCGCTTCGCGCAGGGCCGGAAAATCCTCGGCGTCGACCGGGAACAGGCCGGCGAATACGCGCGGCTGCATTTCCTGGAAACCCGGCAGCGGCTGCGGCGCCGGCTTGGCGGCGAGCGTGATGGTGTCGCCGACCGGCGCGCCGTGCACGTCCTTGATCGAGGCGCACATCCAGCCCACTTCGCCAGGCCCCAGCTTGTTCTTGACCAGACGCTTGGGGGTGAACACGCCGACCTGATCGACCTGGTGCACACGCCCGGTCGACATCACCAGGATCTTCTCGCCGGGGATCAGATCGCCCTGCACCACGCGCACCAGCGAGACCACGCCGAGATAGTTGTCGAACCAGGAGTCAATGATCAGCGCCTGCAGGCGATCGGTATCACCGACCTTGGGCGGCGGGATCTTCTTGACGATGGCTTCGAGCACGTCGCGCACGTTCAGGCCGGTCTTGGCGCTGACCTGCAGGGCGTCGGTGGCGTCGATGCCGATCACCGCCTCGATCTCGGTCTTGACCTTCTCGCAATCGGCCGTGGGCAGGTCGATCTTGTTCAGGACGGGGATGACCTCCAGGCCCTGCTCGACCGCCGTGTAGCAGTTGGCGACCGACTGCGCCTCCACGCCCTGGGCGGCGTCCACCACCAGCAGCGCGCCTTCGCAGGCCGACAGCGAACGGCTGACCTCGTAGCTGAAGTCGACGTGGCCGGGCGTGTCGATGAAATTGAGCTGGTAGGTCTGGCCGTCAAGCGCCGTGTAGGGCAGCGAAACCGACTGGGCCTTGATGGTGATGCCGCGCTCGCGCTCGATGGGGTTCGAGTCGAGCACCTGGGCTTCCATCTCGCGCTCGGCCAGGCCACCGCAGATCTGGATGATGCGGTCGGCGAGCGTGGACTTGCCGTGGTCGACGTGGGCGATGATGGAAAAATTGCGGATGTGCTGCATGCGTGGGGCCGTGGCCCGCCTCGATCTGGGCGAAATGACCGCGCATTATAGCCCGCAGCGTGCCGCGGGCCGGGATTCGGGAGTGGGGATTCGGGATTCGTTGAGCCGGCGCTCGCGGATGTGAAGCCCGCCGGCAGGTCCAGGCTTTGCCTACTCAGGCGCTATAGCGGCCAATGCAATCGGCGCCATCCATGGCCTCGCGCGCTTCAGCGAATCCCTAATCCCGAATCCCCAATCCCAGCTTCTAACCCATCGGACTGGCCAGCTGCGCGAGGAAATGCCCCAGCAGCCGAGGCTCGGCAATGAGCATGAAGACCAGGCCATAGACCGCGCCCCACAAATGCGCGCTGTGATTGACGCGATCGCCGCCGCGGCGGTCCATGTAGACGCTGTAGGCGATGTACAGGCCGCCATAAATCACCGCCGGCACCGGCAGGAAGAACACGAAGATCAGGTTCCAGGGCGCCAGCAGGATGAAGGCGAACAGCACCGCCGAGACGGCGCCCGAGGCGCCCAGCGTGCGGTAATGCGGATCACGGGCGTGGCGGAAGTACCCCGGCAGCACCGACACCAGCAGGGCCGAGACATAGAAGAACGGGAACGCCCACAGGCCGAAGCGCTCGGCCAGGAAGCCCTCGATCAGCCGCCCGAAGAAGAACAGCGTGATCATGTTGAAGAGAAGGTGGCCAAAGTCCGCATGCACCAGGCCATAGGTGAACAGGCGCTCGTACTGGCCGCGCTGCACCGCCGGCGCCCACAGCAGCAGGCGATCCAGCAGGCCGGGACGCTCGAAGCACTGCCAGCTGACCAGCCCGGTGAGAAGGATGAAGCCGAGGGTGAAGGGAAAATCGAAGTCCATCAGTCCGCTCCCGGCAGCTCGAAGGGCCCGTGCGCGGCCTCGGCGCGCTGCCAGGCCGGACGCGCCTTGACCCGTGCGACGAAGTCACGCACCCGTGGCAGCTCCAGCCCGCTGCGCTCGACCGCGGCCATCAGCGGGTAGCTCATCTGTATGTCGGCGGCCGAGAAAGCATCGCCGGCGAACCAGTCGGACTTCGCCAGCTGCTGCTCGACGAAGCGGAAATGGGTCTGCAGCTGCGGCCGCACATAGTTGGCCATCACCTTGGCGGACAGGCCCTTGACCACGGGCTTGACGAAGAAGGGCATGGGCTGGCTCGGCAGGCGCGAGAACACCAGGGCCAGGATCAGCGGGGTCATCAGCGAACCCTCGGCGTAATGCAACCAGTAGCGGTAGTCGAGCGCCGCCTGGGTGCCGGCCTTGGGCTTGAAGCGACCGGCGCTGTCGTAGCGCTCGACCAGGTACTCGATGATCGCGCCGGATTCAGCGACCGTGATGTCGCCATCGGTGATCACCGGCGACTTGCCCAGCGGATGCACCGCGCGCAACGACTTCGGCGCCAGGATGGTCTTGGGGTCGCGCTTGTAGACCTTGACCTCGTAGGCCTGGCCGAGCTCCTCCAGCAGCCACAGCACCCGCTGCGAGCGTGACTTTTCCAGATGATGGACGACGATCATGGGCAGGTTCCGGGCCAGACAAGGGCGCCAAGGGTAGCCCAGCCCGACGCGGCTGCGTCTCCTCGCCGGGCCTTCACGGTTTCCGGCTAACCTGTGCGCCCTCTCACCCCACAGACCCGCAGCCCATGAGCATCCAGATCGGCGACTCCATCCCCGAAGCCACCTTGAACCTGCTGCGCGATGGCGTGCAGGCCGTGACCACCTCCGAGATCTTCAAGGGCAAGAAAGTCGTGCTGTTCTCGGTGCCGGGCGCATTCACCCCGACCTGCTCGGCCAAGCACCTGCCGGGCTATGTCGAGAAGTTCGAGGAGTTCCAGCGCCGCGGCATCGAAGTGGCCTGCATGGCGGTGAACGATGCTTTCGTGATGGGCGCCTGGGGCAAGAGTCAGAACACGCCCGAGGGCCTGATGATGCTGGCCGACGGCAACGGCGCCTTCACCCAGTCCCTGGGCCTTGAGCTCGACGCCAGCGCCTTCGGCATGGGCATCCGCAGCAAGCGCTTCGCCCTCTACGCCGAGGACGGCGTGGTCAAGCTGCTGCACGTCGAGGCCGCCGGCGAGTTCAAGGTGTCTTCGGCGGAAGCCGTGCTGGCCGCGCTGGACGCCTGAGCCACCCGCGGGCGCGAGGCGCCCGCCCGATGCCGATGAAGCGGGCGCCTCAGGGCGCCCGCTTTGCGTTTGCCGCTTGCGTGCGCGCTGTCGCGCCCTCACCTTGCCGCGATGGACACCCCCGCCCCTGCTGTCGACCACCGCCGCACCACCCGCGCGGTGGTGGCCACCCTGCTGCCGTTTCTCAAGCCCTATCGAGGCCGCATTGTCCTGGCCCTGGCCTGCCTGATGGCGGCCAAGCTGGCCGGCCTGACCGTGCCGATGATCCTGAAGAATCTGGTCGACGGGCTGAATCTGCCCTCGGACGCCGCCAGCCTGATGCTGGTGCTGCCGGTCGGCCTGCTGCTGGCCTATGGCGCGGCACGCCTGTCCGAGCGGGTGTTCACCGAGCTGCGGCAGATCGTGTTCGCGCGGGTGATGGCGCGCAGCGCGCGCACCGTGATGCTGAAGGTGTTCCGCCACCTGCACGCGCTCAGCCTGCGCTTCCACCTGAACCGCAAGACCGGCGGCGTCAGCCGCGATGTCGAGCGCGGCGGCAGCTCGATCTCCGATCTGCTCGACTGGACCCTCTACACGATCTTCCCGACGATCATCGAGGTCACGCTGGTGACCATCGTGCTGGTGGTGCTCTACGACACCGGGTTCGCGCTGATCACCGGCCTTACCCTGATCGCCTACATCGTCTGGACCATCCGCGTCACCGAGTGGCGCACCAGGTTCTACCGCGCCTCGGTCGAGGCCGACACCGCCGCCAGCGCCTCGGCGGTGGATTCGCTGCTGAACTACGAGACGGTCAAGTACTTCAACAACGAGGAGCACGAGGCCCAGCGCTTCGACGCCAGCCTGCGCACCAAGGAAGAGGCCGAAGTGCGCAGCTACAAGACGCTGGCCGTGCTCAATATCGGCCAGAACGCGATCATCTCGCTCGGCGTCACCGCGCTGATGTGGCGCGCGGCCTCGGGCGTGGTCTCGGGCGAACTCACGGTCGGCGACCTGGTGCTGGTCAACGCCTACCTGCTGCAGCTGGCCGCACCGCTGAACTTCCTCGGCATGATGTACCGGGAGGTCAAGCAGGCGCTGACCAATATCGAGAAGCTGTGGAACCTGCTCGACGAGAACCGCGAGGTGCAGGACCGCCCCGGCGCGCGCGTGCTGCAGGCGACTCGGCCGGTGGTCGAGTTCGAGGACGTGCGCTTCGCCTATGACGAGCGTCGCGAGATCCTGCACGGCATCCGCTTCGAGATACCGGCCGGCGGCACGGTCGCGGTCGTGGGTCATTCGGGCAGCGGCAAGAGCACGCTGGCGCGGCTGCTCTACCGTTTCTATGACGTCGGCGCGGGCCACATCCGCATCGACGGCGCGGACCTGCGCGACTACACCCAGGACAGCCTGCGCGCGGCGATCGGCATCGTTCCGCAGGACACCGTGCTGTTCAATGACTCGATCCGCTACAACATCCGCTACGGCCGCGTCGACGCCAGCGATGCCGAGGTCGAGGACGCCGCCCGCGCGGCGCACATCCACGACTTCATCGCGGCCCTGCCCGAGGGCTATGACAGCCCGGTCGGCGAGCGCGGGCTCAAGCTCAGCGGCGGCGAGAAGCAGCGCGTGGCGATTGCGCGTGCGCTGTTGAAGAACCCCGCCATCCTGATCTTCGACGAGGCCACCTCGGCGCTGGATTCGAAATCCGAGCGCGCCATCCAGGCCGAGCTCGACCGCATCCAGCAGGGCCGCACCACGCTGGTCATTGCGCATCGCCTGTCGACCATCATGAATGCCGACCGCATTCTGGTGATGGATGCCGGCCACATCATTGAGCAGGGCACGCACGCCGAACTGCTGGCCGCCGACGGCCACTATGCGCAGATGTGGCGACTGCAGCAGCGCGAGGCGAAGCAGCACGCAGACGCGACCGCGATCGCCGGCTGACGCCTCAGCCAAGACAGGCCCATCAAAGCCCCCCGAGCCGAGCGATGCGGACATCGCGCGGGCTTGTTGACGCCGGGGCGAGAATGTACGCTTTACCAGACATTAAGTCCGCCAAAGCAGACACATGCTCAAGATTCTCTGCGTCCTGATTTCAGCCTTCTGCCTTGGCCTGGCGCTGGCGGCACTCGCAGGCCGACTGCCGCTGCCGGCTGGAGTCGGCGGTGCGCTGGTCATGCTCATCACCGCACTGGCCGTGCGCCGCCGCTGGGGGCTGCTTGCTGAAGCCGCGCCTGGCACGCCGGAGCGCCAGCTGTGGGTGTCGCTGGGCGGCACTGCCATCGTGGCGGGTCATCTGCTCGCGGCGATGTGGCACATCGGCCCGCGCATGGTGATGCACACGCCCACGGTGCACGCGCTCGGCATCGACAGCTGGACCCTGGTTGCTGCCGCGGTGCTTGCCTACTGGATCGCCCGCGAACCGCAGCCACGCACGGACGAGCGCGATGCCTGGATCGCCGGCCAAGGTCTGCGCGTCGCTCACTACGCGCTGCTGGCGGTCCTGGTCGTCCAGATCCTTGCACTGGGCTTCGTCCGCGAGGGCTGGATCGGCGAGCTCTCGCACCCATCGATCGCCCATGGGCTCATCCTCGCCCTGCTGGCGTCGGAGCTTGCCAACGCCATCGCCCGTCTTGGGCTGTACGCGCGCGAGTCCACAGCCGCAGACGAGGGCGTGGACGAGGACGCGGAATGAGCGCTACGCCAATCGGCAACCATCTGCGACGGCTGCGCTTCGAGCACGGGGAGCTCTCGCAGGAAGCGCTTGCTCGCGCGGTCGGCGTGACCCGCCAGACCATCATCGCGATCGAGGGTGGGCGCTATGCACCTTCGCTGGAGCTGGCGATGCGGCTGGCGCGCGTGTTCAAGCGCGGCGTCGATGAGGTGTTCTTCTGGCGGGAGCACCCGCCGCCGGACTAGGCATTCTCCTCCGATCGCGCGGCGGATCGTGGCCGCCTTGGCCGCGCCGTGCTCAGCGCCACGGGCCATGCGCCCTCGATGTCTTCCCGAACATCTCAACCGCTCCGCGGAACCCTAGAACATGCCAAGTCGCCTGCCATCGCTGCTGTTGAAGACGTTCCTGTGGGCTCTGGGCGCACTGCTCGCGCTGGTCGCACTCCTCGTGGTCTATGTGCTCTACAGCGTCCACAGCTTCGATACCGAGACCTTGCCAGCCCGCCATGGCCAGGTCGATGCGCAGCTGTTCGCCCGCGACAGAGGCACGCAACCCTTGATCGTCGGGCTCGGCGGCGCCGAGGGTGGCAACAGCTGGACTCGCGATTTCTGGAAGCCGCAGCGCGAGCGCTTTCTCGATCAGGGCTACGCTTTCCTGGCGATCGGCTATTTCGGCCTGCCAAACACGCCGGCCGCACTCGATCGCATCGCGCTCGACGGGGTGCACGCAGCGATCCAGAACGCCCAGCAGGATCCACGCGTCAGTTCCGGGTGCGTGATCCTGCTTGGCGGCTCCAAGGGCGCTGAACTTGCGCTTGCGATGGCGGCCCATTACCCGGACATCGACGTGGTGATCGCGCTGGCGCCCGGCGATACGGTGTTTCCGGCGCATACCGACGCGATGACCACGTCCTCGTGGTCGAAGGACGGACAGCCTCTTCCGTTCGCGCCGATGCCATGGTCGGCCACGCTGGACCTGCTGGACGGCAATATTCATGCGGTCATGCAGCGCGTGCTCGCGCAGCCCGAGGCAGAGGCCGCGCGCATTCCGGTCGAGCGCATGCAGGCGGCACTGCTGCTGGTCGCTGCCGACAGCGACGAGATGTGGCCGTCGGTGTGGATGGCGAAACGCCTGATGAGCCGACTGGATGAGGCAGGCAACCCACACCCGCGGACCTTGATCGAGGTCGAGGGCGACCATGCCGCGGTGACCCGCCAGTTCGATCAGGTCGAAGCGTTTCTGCAGGCTCAGATGAACTCACGGCCGGGCTGTGCGTCCGGCCGATGAGCCGCGCGCGCAGAGGTGGCGGCTGCAGCAGCGCGAACGCGGTCAGGCCGCCGGCTCCGTCCGGCCCGAGCTGACCGAACCCAGCCATTGATGCCGAGGGCGCCCGCTGCAGCCGACGCCCTCGGCGGGCCACACCTCAACGGGTGCGCTGAATCTCGAAGGCGGGGTCGAACAGCACCGTGTCCGGCGTCGCCTGGATCAGACCGTTACGCACATCGACATCACGCCAGACGATGACCTCGCCAGTGTTGATCTCGCGGAACAGCAGATGCCCGCGGCCGTAGTCCGGGTCGGATGGCGTGGCGAGATGCGCCGAACCCGGGCTGACCCAGTCACCTGCGGGCAGGTTTGCGCGCGCCATGTCCACCACTCGCCCCGCCCGCATCATCGACACCAGCACGGTGCCGCTGCCCGCATCCAGCCAGACCAGGTCCTCGTAGCCATCGCCATTGAGATCAGCGGCTGCGATCGGCACCTCGCCGGCTAAAGGACGCAGTCCGGCGGCGTTCAAGGGCCTGCCCTCGAACATGAACTGCAGCTGCAACTCGCCGTCCGATGGATTGCGGAATACCAGATCGTGCTGGCCGTCGCCGTTGAAGTCTCCGCTCAGCACGTAGCGCCACTCGATCGGCACATCGAGCTCGTAGGGGCGTTCGCAGCCGTCAGGCACGAAGGCACAAGGCACCACCTCGAAACGACGCTTGCCGGGATCCTGAACCAGGGCATCGGCGCGCGGATCCGCATCAATCTGGAGCAGATCCAGCAGCTCGACGCTGGGCCCGATGAAGGGACTGGACAAGCCCATCGATCCGCCGCGCCCATCCGCCCCCTCGAATGCTCCGGCACTGCCTGCGACCGCGGTGTCGTGTGGCGCGCTGCGCACGCGCTCGCTGTCCACCCAGGGCAGACGCGGGTCAAGAGTCAGCTTCTTCCATGCCTGTGACGCCAGCGACAGATACTCGTAGTCACCGCTGGCGACATCGCGCCGCACCAGGTTGCTGATGTCGATGTCCTCCAGCGCGAGTGCGGGCCGGAACACGACGAGATCCGCCAGTCGCTGGCGTGTCGGCAAATGGAAGCCATCGCCGGCGTACTCCAGCTCCACGGCGAAGCGCCCGGCAAACGGGAAGAATCCAGGTGCCGGCGCATTGATCTGCAGACCGCCGCGATCCAAAGCCCCACGCGCGATCTCACGATCCGCCGTGGCGCTGCGCGCGCGCAGAACGACCTCACCGGTAGGCGTACGACCGTTGCTTGAACTCATGTTGAGCTGCAGAACGCGCGGCCCGCCGTGGGCCGGCATTGGTGACGGCAATGCCGTCGACTGGATCTGCGGCCGCGTCGCCGCGGTGACCGGCAGGCAGGTCGACAGCTCGGACGTATTCCCCGCCGCATCCGTCGCCGTGGCGGTGATCACCTGGCCTGCACGCAGCCCACCCGAGGGCAGCTGCTGCGCGCGTATCTCGAACACCGCGCGCCCGGCAAAGTCCGTGGCCACCAGACCATGGCCGAGATGGAACTCTGCGCTGTCGCGACCATTGGGATGACAGGCGCGCGCGCTGTACAGATCGATCCGGTAGCTCTCAAGCGGCGTCGATTCGAGCACGCCTTCGACGCCGCCCTGACTACTGGCGAATGCCAGCTCCGGCGCGTTCTGCAGGCGATTCGGCCCGCTGTCGCTGTCGCCGGGATCGTTCGCCAGCGGCGCAAAAGCGCTACCGGGGTCCAGCCCGATGCTGCGGTAGGCCACCGTGTCGAAGGTGTTGCCCTGGAGCAGGTTGCCCTCGCCGCCCAGGACTGGGGACGTGCCGCGGTCATCGCCCAGCAGAATGCCGGCGTTGGCGCGACCGACACGGTTGTCGAGCACCCGGTTTCGTTCCGCTCCGTTGCTGATGCGCACGGCGGTATCGACAAAGGCACCGCGCGTGTTCCAGAGGTCACGCCCGAAGGTGTTGCCCTGGATCAGATTGCCGCGCGTGCCGATGGGCGTGCCAAGCAAACTGATGGCGGCCTGGTGGGTCTGCGAGATCCAGTTGTCGCGGATCGTGCTCTCGCGCATGCCGAAATAGCTGCGCTGGATGACTGGCGCATAGAGCCCGCGCAGACGCGGCGGCGCGAGCCAGGCAATCGCGCCGGTCAGCACCCCGCTGTCACCGATGAAGTTCGACAGCGATGAGGCGCCGTAGGCATCGAAGCCGATCCAGTTGCCGCGGATCGAATGTCCGGTCCCGGTCACCATCACGCCCACATCGCTGGACCCACCGATCAGGTTGCGCTCGATCCGCACCCGGTCGGCAAACAGCGCCGCGATTGCGGCACCGCCGACCGGCGAGGTCGTGCGCGCGGCATCGACACCGATCCAGTTCAACTCGGCCACGGCGCCGTCCGCCGCCAGCAGGATCGATGCGCCTTCGCGACGGCCACCGAGCAAGACCAGACCACTGATGACGCTGCCCTCGCCTCCGCGTACAACGGCCAGCGCTGCGCCGTAGTTGTCCTCGTGGCGGGCGATTGCGGAATCGTCGATCTGCACCAAGTACGTGCCATCCAGCGCCCCTGGACCTGCCCGCGTGCCCGGCTGGGTGAAGCCGAGCACGCGCGTCGGCGTCCGTATCTCCGGCAACTCGGTGAGCAGGCGGATCATCCATGGCCCATTGCCGAAGCGTGTGCGATCGATGTCGAAGCGTATGAAGGACAGATCGGGATTGGCGTTGGCCGCATGGATGGCCTCACGCAGGCTGCCCGCTCCCGCATCGTCGGGTGTTGTGACGGTCAGCTGGGCGAGGCTCAGCGCGGGAACCATGAACAGCAAGAGCGCGCAGAGCCTGCGCAGTACACGGGAACGACTCACGGGGAGACTCCTTTCGTTGGACACAACCCTCCCGTCCGAGCATCCATGCGGCCAACGGCCTCAAAGGGACGTTCGGGGAAGAGGAGAGAAATCAGACTCAGGGCGACTCGAAGCCGTCGCGAAACACCCGGTCGGGCGAAGGCGTCGGCAATGTACTGGCGAAGAACACATCGGTGACGCCGTTGCTGTCGCCCGCCACCAGGTTCGATGCCTGCGATTCGAAGGCCCAGCTCGCGCCGTTCGGGGTCTGCACGACCCGGTTGCCGCTGATTGCATCGCCCAGCGTTGTCGCTGAGGTCGTGCCACGACTCAGCAACTCGAACGATCCGCTGACGCGACGCCAGCGGAACACCTGTGCCGGCTGCGCGGACTGCATGTTGCAGATCATCAGCACGTCACCGGTGTCGCTGACGCGGCCTTCGCGACAGATGGCCGCCGAGGCCGCCAGCGGCGGGCTGAAATCGCTGGCCTGCGGCAGCGGGATGTTCTGCAGTGCACCGCCTTCGGTGTCGAGCACGAACAGGCGGCTGCCGGTGGCGCCCAGGTTGCTGGCCACGGAACGGAACACGGCGTAGCGTCCGTTGGCCGAGATCGAAGCCTGGTCCGAGCTGCCGTTCGCGGCCTCGCCACTACCGCTTCGCGACAGCAGGCGCGTGGAGCCCGTGCCGCGATCGCGCAGATAGACCTGGGCCACGCCGAAGGTGTTGATGCCGCCATCCACCGTGCCTGCTGCGGCCGTGCTGAACACCACGTAGCGCGCATCCGCGGACATCGCCTGTGGAGTCAAAGGCTGCGCACCCGCATTGCCGAAGCCGCCGCTCGCAGTGCGGTTGATGAGCTCGGTCGCGCCGGTCTGCAGATCCTTGAGCACGATGTCGGCGAGGCCGTTGCCGTCGGCTGCCACCAGGTTGCTGGCCAGCGTGTGGAACGCGACATGGCGGCCATCCGCACTCAGGGCGGGATGCCGCGAGGCCTCGTTCCCGGGCACCCCACCGGGGCTTTCGCTGACGCGCCCCACCGCGCCGCCCGCATCGGCGCGGAACAGCTGGCTGCCGCCGCCGATCGGGCCGAGATTGGTGGCCGTGCTCTCGAACACGGTGTAGCGACCGTCCGCCGAGACCACCGGCGCGAAGCTGGCCGCGTCCGCGGCCGCGCCGGTCGAGACATTGCGACTGAGCAGGCGCAACTCGCCGCTGTCCAGCGAGTAGCGGAACACCTGCAGACGCCCGCTGGCGGTGAAGTTCGGGGAAGCGCTGACAAACACGAGCTGGCGTCCATCCGCTGACAGCCACGGATCGCGCACGGCCTCGCTGGCCTGGGTCGGCGGAGCGCCCGGCGCCAGCACGCGGCGCAGCGCCTGCGCGGACGCAGCCGGCCCGCCAGCGGCGAGCAGCAGGGCAAGCAGCGAACACGCAGTCGAAACGGCCAGGCGCATAGCCACACTCCGATATCAGTTCCGCCGGACACCGATCCGGCGTGCCTCGACTGCGAATGACGCAAAGCGGGCGCCGTGCGTATCACCGGGCAGTGGCACCAGCGCCAGCAGGCCGGCGCCCGCCCACCGGACCGGCGGCAGCAGCAGGCGATCCGACCTGCCGCCGATGGGGGCGGCCGGCTACACTCCGCGCCTGTTTTCGACCGGCGGAATCCGCATGTCCCCTGCCCTGCGCGCGCTCTGGCGCGTCTGCATCGAACGTCCCTGGCCCGTATTCGCGGCCACGCTGGCGATCACGCTGTTCGCCCTGCTGCAGTTCCCGCAGGTACGCATCGACACCGACCCCGAGAACATGCTGCCGACCGAGCAGCCGGAACGCGTGTTCCACAACGAAGCCAAGCAGCGTTTCGGTCTGAGCGATGCCATCGTGGTTGGCGTCATCGCCCGCGAGGGCAGCATCTACACACCGCGCTCGCTCACCGCCCTGCATGCGCTGAGCGCCGAGGTGAAGCGCATCGAGGGCGTGGTCGAAGTCGACCTGATGTCGCTGGCCGAGGTCGACAACGTCACCCAGGGCGGGCCGGGCACGGTGCGCTTCGAGTGGCTGATGCGCGCGCCGCCTGCGACCGTAGCCGAAGCACAGGCCATCCGCGACGCGGTCGAGCGCCTGCCGCAGGCCTGGGGCACGCTCGCCTCGGAAGACGCGCGCGCCGCCGCGCTTTACGTGCCGATCGAGGACAAGAACGAGAGCCATCGCATCGCCAGCGAGATCCGCGGGCTGATCGCGGCGCTCGACAGCGAGGACGCCTTCCACATCACCGGCCTGCCGGTGGCCGAAGACACCTTCGGCTACGAGATGTTCGTGCAGATGGCGATCTGCGCGCCGCTGGCCGGGCTCGTCATCTTCCTGCTGATGTGGGGCTTCTTCCGCAGCGCGCTGTTCGTGACCGGGCCGATGCTGGTGGCGATGGGCAGCGTGATCGTGACCATGGGCGCGCTGATCGGGTTGGGCTTCCCGGTCCACATCATGAGCTCGATGATCGCGATCTTCCTGATGCCGATCGCGGTGGTCGACGCCATCCACATCCAGTCGGACTTCGCCGAGCGCTATCGGCCCGGCGACGATGCCGGCGCGGTGATGCAGGCGGTCCTGGGCGATCTGTTCAAGCCGATGCTGTTCACCAGTCTGACCTCGGCGGTGGGCTTTGCCTCGCTGCTGCTGACCCCGATCCCGCCGGTGCAGGTGTTCGGCGCCTTCGTGGCCTTCGGCATCCTGTTCGCCTTTGTTCTGACCATGACCCTGCTGCCGGCCTTCCTGTGCCGGCTGTCGCCGGCCACGCTGGCGCGCATCGCTGCGGTCGACACCCAGCGCAGCCGGCTGTACGGGCCGCTGGCCTTCATCCGCCGCAGCTCGCAGAGTCGTCGGCCGCTCGTGTTCGCTGTTGCGCTGCTGGCGATCGCGTTCAGCGCCGTTGGCATCCTGCGCATCGAGATCAACGACAACCCGGTGCGCTGGTTCAAGGCCAGCCACGAGATCCGCGTCGCCGACCGCGCGCTCAATGCGCACTTCGCCGGCACCTACGATGCCTGGCTGGTGCTGGAGCAGGACGTGGATGCCCTGCGCGCAGGCTGGACGCGCGACTGGTCGGCGCTGCCTGCGGACCCACTGCGCGAAGCCGTGCTGGGCGCACTGCAAGCCGAAGCTGAGACCGCGAACGCGCTGCGCGCTGCGCAGGATGCGATCGACGACAGCGAGGCCGACTTCGGCCTCATCGAGGCTTGGACCGCACGCATCGAGGCGGCGCAGAGCCAGCTGGCGCGCTTCCAGCAGCCCGACATGCTGCGCTGGATCGAGCAGCTGCAGGTCGCGCTGGATGGCTCGGGCCTGGTCGGCAAGTCCAACGCCGTCACCGACATCGTCAAGACCGTGCACCGCGAGCTGCGCGGCGGCGAGCTGGCCGAGCAGCGCATTCCCGACACACAGGCCGGCGTGGCTCAGACCCTGCTGCAGTTCCAGGGCTCGCTCCGGCCGCAGGACCTCTGGCACTTCGTCACCCCGGACTACCGCAGCGCGCTGGTCTGGCTGCAGATGAAGAGCGGCGACAACCAGGACATGAGCCGGGTCGAGGACTTCGTCGCCGCGCATCTCGCTGCGCATCCGCTGCCTGAGGGTGTCAACGCGCGCTGGGCCGGCAAGACGCATCTGAATCGGGTCTGGCAGGGCGAGATGGTCAAGGGCATGGCCTGGAGCCTCGCCGGCGCCTGGCTGACCGTGCTGGTGATGATGGTCGTGCTGTTCCGCAGCCTGCCGCTGGGCCTGCTGTCCATGCTGCCGCTGACCCTCTCGATCGGCGTCCTGTACGGACTGGTCGGCTGGCTGGGCAAGGACTACGACATGCCGATCGCCGTACTGTCGGCGCTGGCGCTGGGGCTGGCCGTCGACTTCGCCATCCACTTCATCGAGCGCGCACGCGAGCTGGCGCGTCGCCTCCAGGACGTCGAGGCCACGCTGGATGCGCTGTTCCGCGAACCGGGTTTGGCCATCAGCCGCAACGCCATCGTGATCGCGGTCGGCTTCACCCCGCTGCTGTTTGCGCCGCTGGTGCCTTACATCACCGTCGGCTGGCTGCTGGCCGGCATTATGGCGGTCTCCGCCGTGGTCAGCCTGTACCTGCTGGCAGCCCTGCTGGGCGCCGGCAATGGATGGATGTTGAAAAGGATGATGCGATGAACTCTGCACTGAAGACCCTCGCCTTCGCCCTGCTGAGCGCGTCTTGCGCAGGCCATGCGCAGGGTCGCGAAGTCGATCCGCGCGCGGAAGCCATCGTGGCAAAGGCGCAGCAAGCCGCACGCTATGCCGGCGACGACGGCCGCAGTCTGGCGCGCATGCTGATCACCGATGGCCGCGGCCAGCAGCAGCAGCGCGTGTTCACGATCCTGCGCCGCGACCTCGAAGACGGCGGCGACCAGGATTTCCTGGTCGTGTTCTCGCGCCCCGCCGACGTGCGCGGCACCGCGTTTCTGGTCAACAAGAAGACCGCGCGCGACGACGATCGCTGGCTCTATCTGCCGGCGCTGGATCTGGAGAAGCGCATCTCGGCGGGCGACAAGCGCACCAGCTTCGTCGGCTCCGATTTCTTCTACGAGGACATCAGCGGCCGCAACCCGGCGCTGGACTGGCATTCGATTGTCAGCGAAGGCGAGCGCGAGATCATCATCCGCTGTGATCCCAAGGAACCGGACAGCGTCGAGTTCGCCTACTCGCACGCGGTCATAGATCCGAAGACCTTCCTGCCGATCCGCGCCGAGTACTACAACGCCGATGGCGAGGTCTTCCGCAAGATCGAGACGCTGGAGACCGCCATGGTGCAGGGCCACCCGACCGTGGTGCGCAGCCAGGTCACCGACCTGCGCTCCGGCAGCAGCACGCTCATGGAAATGCGCAACCCGCAGTACGACCTCGGCCTCGACGCCAGCGCCTTCGGCACCGGCGCGCTGCGCAACCCGCCCCAGCAGTGGCTGCGCCCGTGAGTTCAGCGCTTCGTCTGCGGCCGCTGGCCGCGCTGCTGGCGCTGGGCCTGTCGTCCTCAGTGATCGCGCAGAGCGATGACTGGGACGGCTGGGCCGAGGAATCCGCCACCCAGTGGAGCGGCTATGTCGAAGGCGCCTACAGCACTCGCTTCGACCGCGACCCGCTGTTCGATGAGCGCGCCAGCCGCGCCGAGCTGAAGGGCCAGATCGAGGTCAGCCACGACCTCGAACACGCGCAGCTGAGCGCCAAGCTCGATGTGCACGCGGACGGCATCGAGGACGGCCTGTGGTTCGACCTGCGCGAGGGCATGCTCAGCCTGCCGGTCGGCCCTCGCGGCAACGCGCGCATCGGTCGCCAGGTGCTGTCCTGGGGCACCGGCGATCTGCTGTTCATCAACGATCGATTCCCCAAGGACTTCGAAGCGCCGCTGGCCGGCGGCGAAGACCTCTACTTCAAGGCGCCGTCCAACAGCCTGCGACTCGACTGGCGCTTCGATGCGCTGAGCGTCGATCTCGCCTGGACGCCGCGCTTCACGCCCGACCGCTACATCGACGGCCAGCGTCTCGGCTTCTTCGATGCGCGCAGTGGTGAGCGCGTCGGTGGCCGCGATCTGATCGAGGCCATCGAGCCGCGCGGCAGCGAATGGGGCCTGCGTCTGCACCGCAGGCATGAGGGCGTGGAGTACGCGCTGTACACCTACCGCGGCTTCGACAAGCAGCCGCTGGGTGCCGATGCGCAGGGCCGGCCCAGCCACTTGCGCCGTGACAGTGCGGGCTTCAGCCTGCGCGGGCCGCTGTTCGGCGGCATCGCTTCGTTCGAGACAGGGCGTGAATGGTCGGGCGCGGATCTCAGCGAAGTCACCGCGCGCGTGCCGCACAAGAGCGCAGCGATGGCAGCCTTCGAGAAGGAGTGGCGACCCAAGCTGACCATCGGCCTGCAGCTCTACGCCGAACGCCACGACAGCGAGCCCGGCAACGCCTCACCGCTCAACGGCGAATCGCGCCGGCTGGTCTCGCTGCGCATCACGCGACAAGCCCTGCGCGATCGTCTGAACCTGAGCGCCATCGTCTTCCACTCGCCCGACCAGCACGACCGCTGGCTGCGCCTCACCGCCAGTCATCGTCTCAGCGACCAGTGGCTGCTCGGCGCCAGCGCCAACGCCTTCGGCGGTCCAGTGCAGCGCTTCTTCGGCCAGCTGGAGGACGATAGCAACGCGGGCTTCTGGGTGAGGCGGCAGTTCTAGGACGAGGCCCAACAACTGCTGCAGCGCGCGGCGGTCGCCTCGCAGACGACGCACGCAGGCGTCAGCGCAGGCACGCGATACGCACGCGGCCCTTGCGAACTGCAATCGATCGGGCAAGGCGCATGACGCGCGCACCCGACGGCTCTGCGCGATGCCGTGCTGCAGGCGGCTTTCGCGCTGGCATGCCTGTTGCTGTCCGCAGGGCATGGACCTGAAAAGCGGCTATCCCTACTGGGCGGTGAAGAACGGACTCGGCGAGGCCTTCGCGCCGCTTGAAGACGATGCGCGCTGCGAACTCCTGATCATCGGTGGCGGCATCACCGGTGCACTGTTTGCCGATCGCTTCGCCCGCGCCGGGCTCGATGTGATGGTGCTCGACCAGCGCGATGTCGGCTGGGGCAGCACGGCCGCCAGCACCGCCCTGCTGCAGTACGAGATCGACACCCATGCGGTGGACCTCGCCCAGCGCTACGGGGAGGATGCGGCGATCGCCGCCTATCGCGCCTGTCTCGATGCGGTGGGCACGGTGCGTCGACGCGCCGCGCAGCTGCGGGTGGATCAGTCGGCGGCGAACAGCCTCTATCTCGCCAGCTCGCGCCGCGATGCCCGCGCCCTGCAGGACGAATACGCGCTGCGCCGCCGGCACGGCTTCGCGGTCGAGTGGCTGGACGCCGATGCGCTCGGCGAACGCTATGGCGCGCACGCACCCTGCGGCATCCTCAGCCGCGACGCCGCCTGGCTGGACCCCTATGCGACGGCGCTGGCCCTGCTGCGCGCGGCTACACGTGCCGGCGCGCGCGTGCACGATCGCGCACGCATCGTCGCGCTGTCGCCGGCCTCGCGCGGGGTCCGCGCGATCACTGAATCCGGTGCGGTGATCCGCGCCCAGCGCGTGGTGGTGGCCGCCGGCTATGAATCGCAGCGCTTTCTTGATCAGGCGGTGGCGAAGAACCGCAGCAGCTACGCCTTCGCCAGCGATCACCAGGTCGCGGCTGCGCATCCGGCCCTGCGCGACACCATGGTCTGGGAGTCGGCGCGGCCCTACTTCTACCTGCGCGCAACCGGTGACGGGCGCTTCGTCGCCGGCGGCGAGGACGACACCGTGGACATTCCGAAGCGCCGCGACGCCCGGGTCGATGCCAAGGCGGCCAAGATCGCCAAGCGCATCGCCCGGGCGCTGCCGCAGCTGCAGCTGACGCCGGCCTGGGCCTGGGCCGGCACCTTCGCGGAGACCTTCGACGGCCTGCCCTTCCTCGGCCCGCATCCGCAGTGGGGGCCGCGCGTGTTCTTCGCGATGGCCTACGGCGGCAACGGCATCACCTTCTCGCAGATCGGCACCGAGCTGCTGGCGGCCGTGCTGGAGCGCCGCTCGCATCCGCTGCGCGCGCTGGTCTCGTTCGAACGTCTGTCGCATGACGCGTGAGACCCGCCCCCGCCCCAGGCAGGCGCCCCGGCTGCAGGCCCGCATGCCGGGCGTGCGCGAATGAGCCCGGACAGCACGCCACCGGAGCCACGCTGGCAAGTCTGGCGCCGGCACCTGCTGGCCTTCTGGTCGCGTGATCCGCTGACCCTGGCGGCGTCGATCGCCTTCTACACGGCGCTGTCCTTCGCGCCGCTGCTCACCGTGGCCGTGGTCGCGCTGGCCCAGCTCGGCGCCGGCCGCGAAGCCGCCTTCATCGCCGAGCTGCGCGAGCTGCTGGGGCCGCAGGTCGCCAGCGCCGCCGAACTGGTGCTGTCGCGCGTCGAAGCGGGCCCACCGGACAGCCTGGCGGGCGCGGTGGCCTTCGGCGCCATCCTGTTCTCCGCCAGCGCGGTGTTCGGCCAGATGCAGATCGCGATCAACCGGCTCTGGGGCTTGGAGGGTCACGCCATCGGCGGCTGGCGCGGCTGGCTGCACGGGCGGCTGGTGGCCTTCGGCATGCTGGTCGGACTGGGCATGCTGCTGCTCACCACCTTCATCGCCAGCAGCCTCGTCAGCGCACTGTTCGCCGGCTCGACCCCGCTGCTGGCGGCCGTCAGCGAAACCGTCGCCACCCTGCTGATCGCGCTCGGCTTCGGCCTGATGTTCCACTACGTTCCCTATGTGCGACCACCGCTGCGGCCCTGCCTGCGCGCGGGTCTCGCCACCGCCGTGCTGTTCCAGATCGGCAAATGGGCGCTGGGCCTCTACTTCGCCCGCGCCGGCCTGTCCGACGCCTACGGCCCTGCCGGCGTCGTCGTGCTGCTGATGGCCTGGTCCTACTACGTGTCTCTGCTGGTGCTGATCGGCAGCGCGCTGGCGCGGCCGGCGCGGGGGCGCGGCGAGCCGGAGCCGAGGGACGCGCCGACCGTGTGATGGGCCGCAGCAGCAAGCGCATTTCAGGCCGTGCGTCCCAGCTAGCCAGCGCTGGCGCACGCCGACACGCTCACCACGTCGACTGCCTCGCTGACCGCCATCAGTCGAAGCCGCAGCGTGCTCGTTCCCGAGCTCCGCGGGCAGCGGATCAGTGAGAGCGCGCGATCGTCATGGATGCGCATCGCGGCCTGCGCACCACAGCTCGCCTCCAGCACCTGCATTCGGCGAAGACCAGAGAGCCGATTGGTCACGAGCGCGGCTTCGCCGGGAAGCAGATCGATCGCCAGGGACCACTCCGCCGCTTCGAACTCGCTGGCATCGCGCCACGGAAACGCACCGGCGGCACCCGGCACGAAGGGAAGACCAACCGTCGCGCTGCGACGCACCTCGTGGAGGCTCAGCCCGGCCTTCGTCGATTCATGCGCACAGTCCAACGCCGACGCAGCCGAGAGAGAGAGGCCGGCCAGCGCGCGTTCTCCCTCGACATGCGCGCCCCCAAGCCTCGGCAGCGCGAACTGTTCGCAGTGACGGCGAAACCCCAGGCCAAAGCTGATGTCGGTCAGATGAGCAAGGTGGCCATGCAGTACCGATGCGCCGCAGGCCTCCGCCGCGGTCCCCTCGATTCGAGGCACGCTGACGCGAAGATGGCTGACGTGGATGCGGCCGATGGGTGCCTGTCCGACATCCATGATGCCGGGGCTTCCCTCCGCATAGGCGGGAAACGGCATCTCGGCCGGTGGATCGAGCAGGAACCCAAACAGCAAGGCCTGGCTCATGCCCGCCAGGGCAAGCAGGCCAGCGGTAGCCAGCGTTCTCGCCAAGGGGGTCGATGCAATTGCAGCGAAGCCACAGGCGATCAGCATCGCCAACAGCGGTGCGTGAGCCAGCACCATCCAGTACGGAGAGATCGGCCGCAGCAGGAGCACGAACAGGGTCTGCAGCGCGAGCAGGATCAGGATGACCAGGACCCAGAAGCGTCTGCCCGGGTCGGCAATCAGTCGCAGCATCCCGATGCCGGCGAATGACAGAACGCATCCGGCGAGGGCGCGAACCCGCCATGGCTCGGCATCAGGAGCGAGCCAGAGCTCGGTCACAATGGAAACCGGCCCCAGCCAAAGGATGCCCGTGAAGAAGCCCGGAAATCGCTTCAGCGGATCAACCGCCGTGTCTGCGCTGGCCCAACGTGCAAGACGCTCCAGTCCGCCCTCCTGTTCCGTGGCTGCAAGTTGAAGGAGCACCGGGAAGACCAGCAGCAGGACGCCGCAGGCCATCAGGATCGTCCCGCGCAGCCCATGGCCTGTTGGCACAGAGCGCCCTATGGCGAACGCCAGCGCACAGCTGACCAGCACAAGCGTCGTTGGATGCGCGTGGAGGCACAGCCCCGCCAGCAGTCCGATCAGCGCGGCACCGATACGACTGCGCCCGTTCCAGCTGCACACCGCGATGGCAAGCGCGAGCAGCGAGCTCACCACGATGCTTGTGTGGGTCGGCGCGATGAGTTCGAGGCTGGACCAGGAGGGCAGCGCCAATGCGGCGGGCCAGAGGAGTGAGGCGGAAACGCTGAGGCCATGTCGACGGGCCAGCACATACGCCAACGCGTACTTGGCACCCGAGAGCGCCCCGATGAATGCCAATGCGCCCGCGCTGCCTGCCAGCGCATAGGGCAGCGCCAACAGATAGAACCAGATCGGACCGAGCTTGAGCAGGCCGCCGATCACCGGCCCTTGGGTCGGGAATTCTTCAAGCTGGGCGATGCGCTGAGCGAAGTAGAGATCCCGGAAGAGATCAGCGCCGCCCGTGGCGTGCGTTGCGGCCCAGCCGCTGAGAAGCGCGGTCGCGATAAGCGCGACAAGGGAACAGACATCCCCTCGAGACCAGGGAGTCTTGACGAACGCCCCAACACGAATCAATGGCTCGGCGCGACTCGGCCCGCCATGAGCTAAGGAAGAAAGCATGAGAAATGAACATGAATCAATAAAGCGGCGAGCTTATACCAGTCGGAGACTGAAGCACGGATCGAGCCGGCACTCGCGCCACTGCCTCGCCTGCAGCGCGTTTGGTCCATGCGTCCACGCCACGTGCTCACATACGCAACCGAAGTCACGCTGAGGACCGCGGCACGGCTTTCCAGGCAGATCTGTCAGTGGCCCCCAATGCCGCCCAGATACGCGGGGCTACAAGCAAACTTCATGGTTATCCGAGCATCTCGCGGCAGAGGGAGGTGCTGCTTCCTCACCTCGCCGACGTCATTGCGGCAGCACAGGCTCAAGGTCTGGCAGCTGGATCCGCGCGTCACAGCTGAACTCGTCGAACAGTCGATTGAGGTGTTCGTAGTTGAGATCCGATTGGCTGCAGCCGAAGTGGAGCAGGAACTCGGCCAGCATCAGCAGCGCGGGATCAGCCCCCGAAAGCCTGAGTTCGTCGCGCCGCTCGAACGATCCGGGGCCGAAATCGAACTCGTCGCTGTTGAGCAGCTGCAGCTGCGCGCGCTGGTTCAGAAAGCGGCGAGTGGGATCTCTGCGCAGCCACTCCTCGGGCTCGGCCGGGTGCCAGTCATAGCTTTCGATCTTCATCGCGAATCGCCGGAACGAGGGCCGCTCGCGCTCCAGCCGGAGTCGGCGAATGCGCTCGGCGCCGTCACCCAGCTCAAGGACCGGTTCGAAGTCCGGCGCGTGCAGCACGCAGGCGATCAGCCACAGTCCCAGGTTCCAGGCATCACGGCGCGAGCAGTGGAGGATGAGATCGTCCGCAAGTCCCCAGCCTTCAAGTCGCCCGCGATGCTCGATGCGCAGGCACGAAAGCCGGGACTGGGGCAAAGGTGCCGGTAACTTGCCGGCCTCGAACTGGAAATGCGTGGCCTCGTACTCACGCTCGTGCAGCGGGCGCGGCGCATCCCCCTCGCTCGCCTGATCGAACGCGCTCAAGACTTCCAGCACGGCCGCGTGCCGAACTTCAAGATCCTGCTCATCCATTGCGTATCGCTCGCTTCGGCCACAGCACCACCAGGGCCACGCCACCGAGCACAGCAATCGAGGCCAGCACCAGCCGCAAGCTCAAGGGTTCACTCAACAGAACCACGCCCGCTACCGCGGTGATCACCGGCACGCTGAGCTGGACCGTGGCGGCAGTGCTGGCGCGCAGCTGCGGCAGGGCGCGGTACCAGATCGCATAGCCCAGCCCCGAGGTGAGCGCGCCGGAGGCGATGGCATAGAGGCTGCCCGGCACGTCGATCTGGACTGCGACTGGCGCGAGCAGCAGGGCGACCGCGAGGGCGGCACCAGCCAGCGGCACCGCGCGCAGGAAGTTGCCAGCGGTGACGGCCGTGGGACCCCCTGCCCCGCGTCCGCGCAGGCTGTAGACGCCCCAGGCGATGCCGGCCAGCAGCATCAGCAGGGCCGCACCCAAGGGCGGCGCCGACAGGCCGGGCAGCAGCAGGCCGATCAGGCCGGCGATGGCGAGCACAAAGCCCAGGGTCTGCACCGCGCCGAAGCGCTCGCCGCGCAGCAGGGCCCAGCCGAGCATGCTGGCCTGCACCGCGCCGAACAGGATCAGGGCACCGGTGCCTGCGCTGAGGCCGATGTAGGCGTAGGAGAAGGCGATCGCATAGACGAACAGCGCGGCGGCGGAGGTCCAGCTGCCGGCGCGCAGCTGCGCTGGCGCTCGCAGGCCCACCAGCAGGGCGAGCACGAGCGCGCCCGCGACGATGCGCAGCAGGGTGAAGCTGGCGGGATCGATGGCTGTGTCGCGCAGGGCCGCGCGACACAGCAGGGAATTGCCGGCGAAAGCGAGCAGCGCCAGCACGGTCAGGCCGGCGATGGAGGATCGACGCATGCGTTTCCGTCTCTGCTGCCGCCGCAAGGAAGACGCGGGGCGGGCTGCAGGTCGCAGCCCGCCATGCTACGGGGCTTACTGGATGGAGCAGCTCTTGGCTGACGCCGCCGGTGCAGACGTGCTGCCGGCGACGCGGCGCACGATCACGGTGGTGGTGGCGGTGAGTCCGGCGGTGTTCTGGATGGTGTAGGTGAACAGGTCGGTGCCGCACCAGTTCTCGCTGGGCGTGTAGCGCACGCGGCCGTCCGGCAGCAGGGTGGTGGTGCCGCGGAAGCCGCGGTTGACCGTCACCACGCGGATCGCCAGGTTCTGCGGGTCGCTGTCGTTGGCCAGCACGTCGATCTCGACCGGCGTGACGCCCGGAGTGAAAGCCTCGTCGGCCACGGCGATCGGGCCTACCGGCGGCGACACCGTGATCACCAGGCTGGCGGTGTCCTCACCGCCGGCGGTGTTGCGGATGCGATAGCCCAGGGTGACCACGCCACCGAAAAACTCCGCGTCCGGGCTGAAGGTGACGGTTCCATCGGCGCTGAAGCTGACCGTGCCGTTGCTGGCGCCAGTGACCTCGACCAGGCTCAGCGTGTCGCCAGACGGATCGCTGTCATTGACCAGCACATTGACGGTGACGGGCGTGTTGTAGGGCGTGGTCGCGATGTCGGACAGCGCGCGCGGCGGCACCGCGGTGACGGTGACGGTGATACGGCCTTCCACTTCCACGCCCGAGACATTGCGGGCGCGGTAGCTGAAGGTATCGCTGCCGACGAAGCCTGCACCCGGCGTGTAGGTCACCACGCCGTCGGCGGTGAAGCTGGCGCTGCCGTTCGACGGTGAGCCGACCGCGACCAGGCTCAGCGCTTCGCCCGCTGGATCGCTGTCGTTACTGAGCACGTTGAAGCTGACCGGCGTGCCGCGCACGGTGCTGGCCGTATCCGGGTTGGCCACCGGCGGCGCGATGCGCACGGTGATGTTCACCGTCGCGGTGGCGGTGAGCGCGCCGTCGCTGATGGTGTAGCTGAAGCTGTCGCTTCCGGTGAAGCCGGCGCGCGGCGTGTACAGCACGCTGCTGCCGCTGATGGTGGCCGTGCCGTTGGCCGGCGCGGTGGTCGCAGTGATCGTCAGCGCATCGCCATCGGGGTCGCTGTCGTTGGACAGCACGGCAATGCTGACTGCGGCCGCATTGCGGTCGACCGTGGCGCTGTCGTTGACCGCCAGCGGCGCGCGGTTGACCAGCACCTGCGGGCCCAGCTGCTCGCTCTGCTCGGTCTCCTCGAAGCGATAGACATCGACGGCACGCTTGTGCGCGGCGGGATTGCGCAGGGCGCGCTCGATCCAGGCCGGCGGCGCCGCCACCGGTTCGCGCTTCCACTCGCTGCGCTGCTCGGTGCGCACCGCACCCGGCACCGTGGTCTCTTCGACGCTGAGGAAGCTGACGTCGACGCGGCGGTTCTGCGCGCGGTTGGCTTCGCCATCGTTGGGGAAGCGCGGATTGCTCTCGCCCTCGCCGCGGATGTCCATTTCGTCGATGGCGACGCCGTGGCTGGCGAAGAACTCGGCCACCGCGCGCGCGCGGCGCTCGGACAGGCCCTGGTTGTAGGCCTCGCGACCGAGATCGCAGGTGTGGCCAACGATGCTGACCCGCGAGACGCGGCGATCCGACTTCAGCGCAGCCAGCAGCGCGTCCAGCTGGGAGGCATCAGCGTCCTGCAGGCTGAAGCGGTCGAGCTTGAAGTAGGTCGCGGCATCCATGCCGACCTCATTGCGCACCAGCTGCGGCTCGCCGGTGACTTCGACTTCGGTGACGACTTCCACATCGCGGTAAGGCTGCACCTGGCGGTAGGCCTGCGCGCCACCGAAGTCATAGCGCCAGCTGAGCATGCCGCGGGTGTCGGAGCGATCCAGCACGAAATCGCCGGCGCGGCGCAGGGCCTCGATGCTCAAGCCGATGCTGTGGCCGGTGCCGGGGATGAACTTCTCGGCGCTCACGCTGAAGGTGTTCTGGTGCGAGCTGAAGTCGCCCCACTCGCGGTCGAAGCCGGCCTGCAGGCGCAGCTGGGCCTCTTCGAAGAAGCGGCCGAAGCGGGCGCCGACGCCGTGGTCGTAGGCCTGCTCGAAGGCGCGGGTGATCGTGGTCAGGGTGCGCTGCTGGGTGAAGGGACGACCGGCCGCGTTGGTGCCGGTGATCGTGCTGACGTTGACCAGGGTGCGGGTGTCGACCAGACGCTCGTCGGTGAGGCCTGCCGACACGTAGAGATCACCGAACCAGGTCTCGCGCTCCCAGCCGAAGCCGAGGCTGGCCTTGCGATCGCCCATGACGTTGCGGTCGACCGCGGCGAACACCTTGGCCACGCTGGCGCCGGTCGGGTCGGCGATGACCTGGTCCAGCGTGCGTCCGCCCCACAGCCAGTGGTAGCCGAGCTTCAAGCCGCCCGCGCCGCCCTGGCCGTACCAGCCTTCGACCATGCCGGTGGCGTGGCCGCGGTGGCCGAAGAAGCCGAGGAACTCGCCGTTGACGTCGCCGTCGTCGTTGATGCCGACGCCGATGCGGCCATTGCTGCCGACGTAGGTGATCGGCACCGCGCCCTCGGCGGGCGGCGGCGCGGTCTGCGCCTGGGTGAGGCCGGAGGCGAAAGTCAGCAGCGCAGCCAGCAGCATGGGCTTGTGCATGGCGGAGTCCTTGAGGTTAGGCGCAGTGCGCATCGGACGCGAACTTTAACAGTTCGGTCACAGTTGCGCCCTACACGCCAGAAACCGTCCGAAGCTCGAAGACCTCCGGCGCGCAAAGGGGTCATGGGGCGTCGTGCAGGAACGGCGTGACCCGATAGCCGCGGGAATCCATATCCACCCGGGGCGGCGCACGATCCGCTTCGAACCGGGTAAAGGCGGGTTGCAGCTGGTCCCAGAACATCTCGTGCCGCGGATCACGCAACTGCGCACGCATCGCCTCAGTCATGCGGAACGGAAAGGCGTGCACCGGAACGCGGCTCTGGCCGTGGACGAGTGCCCGATCGACCAGGGTGTAGATCTCCTCGATGGCGGGATCGGTCATCGCATAGCAGCCGATCGACACGCAGGCGCCGTGCACCATCAACGCCGACCCGGTCCAGGCTTGGGCGCGTTCATAGGCGTTGGGGTAGCCGAGATTGAAGCTCAGATGGAACTGGCTTCGAGGATTCAGTTGCGCTCGGCCTACGCTGTAGAACCCTTCGGGAGCCTGCTGATCGCCTTCGCGCGTTTTCGGCCCCAATCTCCCCGACCAGGCACAGATCGGATAGGTCTTGAACAGTTTGTACTCGCCTCGCCCATCGGGCTGCACCCAAAGCTCAAGTTCGGACTCATGCTTGAAGATCCGCAGATAGACCGGGTCGCCCGGGCGCGCTGCCTGTGTCTGCAGCGCTTCACGCAGGCTCGGCAGCACTCGCTCAGCGGCTGCGCGCGCTCGTTCACTGGCCTCGGTAGATCCAGGCAGTGACAGCCCGGCGAGCACGAGCAGAGCGCCCGTCAGGCCGATGTCCGAGAGAGCCTTGAAGGTGAGCCTGGCTTGGGGTCGTGTCATGGCGGAGTCTCGGCGAGGCCAGATGGATGGTGACCTGTGACCGTCTTGGGCAGGGTTTGGTTGCGGGCAACACCCTTCGCTGCAGCGCAGCTTGATGCTCACCCTACGCCTGCGTAGGGTCGCGCCCAGGGATTCACGCGAACGGACTCGACCGGCGCGCGCGGCAGGCATCAAAACAATCAGCCGCCCGCACGCCGCACACCGCATCGACACGCTTTCGGGGAGGGAAGCATGTTCGTACGTTCGATCCGCGCCGCCTTCGCGGCCCTGCTGCTGTGCCTCGCATCCACCGCCGCGCTCGCGCAGAGCGGCTACACCCAGACCCGCCACCCGATCGTGCTGGTGCACGGCCTGCTCGGCTTCGACTCGCTGCTCGGCGTCTACGACTACTGGTATGGCATGCCGTCCGAGCTGCGCGCCGGCGGTGCGCGGGTCTACGTGGCGGACGTCTCCGCCAGCAACTTCAGCGAGGTGCGCGGCGAGCAGCTGATCCGCCAGCTCGACAGCCTGCGTGCGATCCACGGCCACGCGAAGTTCAACTTGATCGGCCACAGCCATGGCGGGCCGACCATCCGCTACGTCGCCGCGGTCCGCCCGGATCTGGTGGCCTCGGTCACCTCGATCGGCGCGCCGCACACCGGCAGCAAGGTCGCCGACGCGCTCGACACCACCCTGCCCGCGGGCTCGCCGCTGCGGCCGCTGGTGGCCGGCTTCGTCAACGCGCTGTCGGGCTTCATCGAGTTCCTGTCCGGCAGCCGCGACCCGCAGAACGCGCTGGGCGCACTGGCCTCGCTGTCCTCGCGCGGTGCCGCCGACTTCAACCGGCGCTTCCCGCAGGGCATGCCAGCCAACGCCTGCGGCCAGGGCGCGGCGGTGGTCAACGGCATCCGCTACTACAGCTGGGGCGGCACGGCGGTGCTGACCAACGTGCTTGACGCCGGTGACCCGCTGCTGGGCGCGGGCAGCCTGTTCTTCGGCTTCGAGCAGAACGACGGTCTGGTCGGCCGCTGCAGCTCACACCTTGGCGTCGTTCTGCGCGATGACTATCCATGGAACCATCTCGACCAGGTCAACCAGGTGCTGGGCCTGACCCGCTGGTTCACGCCCGATCCGAAATCGGTGCTGCGCGCGCACGCCAACCGGCTGAAGAACGCGGGTCTCTGACACCCGTGCGCGCGCCCGAAGCCGCATCGCACAGCCCGGAGTCGCCGGCAGGAATGCGCCGGCACCTCCTGTTCGGCAGCGCCGCGGTACTCGGGCTGTGGCTGCTCGGCGTGCTGGTGGTGCTGCCGCAGCCGTCGCATGGGCCATCGAATCGCGAGCAGCACGTCGAGGCGCCCCTGCAATCCATCTCGGTCGCAGGGACGAGCGCGCCCGCTGCGCCCCCTGAAAGAACGGGCGCCACTGCGGTGACGCTCCCCGCGCCGATCTCTCCGGGCGAAAGCGCGCGTGCATCGAAGCGCCTGGAGCGCAGCTCCCTGCGCGGCAGCGAGGTCGACGGCGAGCTTCGACTCGCCGCCGACGGTCGACTGCAGATGGATGCCGCCACGGTGCGCTTCTTCGAGTACCACCTTGCCCTGCTCGGCGAGCTTGAGCTCGCCGACATCCGCGCCCTGCTGACCGAGCACGCGACGCAGCGCCTGGGCGCGTCCTCGGTGGCCGAGGTGATGGCGGCGTTCGAGCGCTATCTGGGCCTGCGCCAGGCGCTCGCCGCCCTGCCCGCGGGCGCATCGCTCACGGACACGCTGCAGGCGCGACAGGCACTGGAACAGCAGTGGTTCGGCGAAGACGCCGAGGCCATGTTCGGCGAGGCCCGCGACTACGATGCGCGCACGGCGCAGCGACTCGATTCAAGCGATGCGCAGACGCAGCCTGCGGCGGAAGCGATCGCGCCGGCCGAGCGCGAGGCGCGCGTCGCGCTTCTGGCCGAAGAGCAGAGCCGACAGTTCGAGGCGCTGGGCCTGCCTGCCGAGCAGCGGCGCGCCGAACGCGAGGCGCTGTGGGGCGCACAGGCAGCGGCGCGTCTGGACGCACTCGACGCCGAACGTGCGGCCTGGGACGCGCGCCTGCAGGCCTATGCGCGCGAGCGCGACCGACTGCTCAGTTCGGGCTCGGCGACGGCCTCAGCGCTCGATGCGCTGCGACAGCGCAACTTCGATCCGCGTGAGCGCCTGCGGGTCGAAGGCATGGAGCGTTCCGGCGCGCTTTAGTCCGCCGCGAAACCCTGCGTCAGGATCTGGTGCGCCGCAGGCGCACCCAACGCGAGCCAAAGGACCAAGGTTGTCGGCGGCATGGCGTCATTCGAGATTGGCGGGTTCGTGTTGTCGCCCATCCGCTCGGAACCTGTGTAGTGCGCCCGCAGGATGTCGACACCGGCACTGCAAGGGGTTTGGAAAACACCTGGACCCACGCCTCGTACACGCGGATCGCGCCGCGCGCCGATTGCGCGCCTCAGCGCTCCGGCAGCGGGATGAACTCGCTCTCGCCCGGAACTTTCGCGAATCGCCCCTCGGTCCAGTCCTGCTTGGCCTGCTCGATGCGCTCGCGGCTGCTGGCGACGAAGTTCCACCACACGAAGCGCGGGCCCAGCGGCGCACCGCCGCACAGCATCAGGCGCGCCTTGCCCTGCGCGCGCAGGCGCGGCAGGCTGCCTTCGTCCAGCACCACCAGCGCCCACGGCGGCAGCGGCATGCCGTCGAGTTCGGCCTCGCCCTCGACTAGGTAGAGCGCGCGCTCGACGTGCTCGGGGGGGATCTCCAGCTCGGCGCCGTCCTGCATCTCGATCGCCACATACAGCGTGTCCGACTGCACGCTGACCGGCGAGCGCATGCCGAAGCCGTGGCCAGCCACGCAGGTCAGGTCGACGCCGTCACGCACCAGCCGCGGCAGAGAGGACGCCGGATGGTGCTCGAAGGCGGGCGGCATCTCGGCCTGCTCGACCGGCAGGGCGATCCAGGTCTGCAGCCCGTGGATCGGGTGCGCGCGATCCTGCAGCGACTCGGGGCTGCGCTCGGAATGGACGATGCCCGAGCCCGCGATCATCCAGTTGACGTCGCCGGGCTGGATGTCCTGCACGCTGCCCAGACTGTCGCGATGGCGGATGCAGCCCTCCCACAGCCAGGTAACGGTGGCCAGGCCGATATGCGGATGCGGGCGCACGGCGATGCCCTCACCCGGCGCAAAAGTGTGCGGGCCCATGTGGTCGAAGAACACGAAGGGGCCGATGCGGCGACGGCTGACGTGCGGCAAGGCGCGGCGCACCTTGAAGCCGCCAAGATCGTGCTCGCGCGGGTTGATGATCTCGGGCATGGGTCCGCCTCCGTGGCTGCAGAAGACCCGACACTGCCACGCCGGCGCCATCCCGCCAACCGCCGGACTGCATGCGGAACCTCGCCACGCGCCCTGGTTCAACCGGCAACATCACGGAAGTCCGCGCGCCTGCGGCGTCGGCTGGCGGATGCGCTGCGCTTATCCGCCCTACGAATACGAGCGACGCCACACCGTCATCGAAGCCGCAGAACACCGGGCGCGTAGGGTACATAAGCGCAGCGCATGTACCGAAGCCTGGCCGCACGCCCGAATCCAGCCGGCGACAGCGCTGGGCGCGCTCGTTTACGGTTGAGGCTGGCGGATGCGCTGCGCTTATCCGCGCTACAAAACTCTCAGGCGCCGGGAATCTGCAGGCGATCGCCCACCCGCACCACGTCACCGCGCAGGCGGCCGGCATTGGCGGCACGCAGTCGCGCCAGCGGCACGCCGTGGCGCACGGCAATCGCGCTCAGGGTCTCGCCGCGGGCGACGATGTGCTCGCGCGCCCGCGCCGTGGTGTTGGACGCCACCCAGGTGCCGGGCGGCGGCTGCAGGCTGAAGAAGTCGCGGATACCGTCCGCCACCGCCGCGGACAGGCGCGTGCGGTAGGCCGGATCGTTGAGCTTGCGCTCTTCGCCCGGATTGCTGATGAAGGCAGCCTCGACCAGCATCGAGGGCACGTCGGGCGAGCGCAGCACCACGAAGTTGGCGCGCTCCACCGCCGGCTTGTGCGCCTTGCCGACGCGCTTCAGCGCGTTCAGCACCTGGTTCGCAGCGTCCTCGGAGGCCTTCATCGTCGCGCTCTGCGCGAGGTCCAGCAGCACCGCGGCCAGCGTGTTGTCCTTGTCGTCGAGCTTGACGCCGCCGACCAGGTCAGCCGCGTTCTCGCGGTCGGCCAGCCAGCGCGCGGCCTCATTGGTGGCACCGCGGGTCGACAGCACATAGACCGAGGAGCCGGCGGCGCTGGAGCGCGGCGCGGCATCCGCGTGGATCGACACGAACAGATCGGCCTGCGCCTCGCGCGCCAGCCGGTAGCGCTGCTCCAGCGGGATGAACACGTCGGAATCGCGGATCAGCACCGCCTTGTAGCCGCGCATCGCATTGACCTGGCGGGCGACTTCGCGCGCCACCGCCAGGGTGATGGTCTTCTCGAAGGTACCGGCGGGGCCGATCGCGCCGGGATCGCGGCCGCCGTGGCCGGCATCGATGGCGATGACGATGTCGCGATCGCTGCTGGGCAGGGCAGTCTCTACGGTGCGTGCCGGCGCCTGAGCGACCGTCGGCGCTTCGCTCGGCAGATCGATCACCAGCCGGTGACCGCGACCGTCGCCCGGCGGCTCGATGAAGCTGCGCGGACGCACACCGCTCTGCAGATCCAGCACCACGCGCAGGTCGCGGCCGTTCTGCACGCCGGTGCGCACGCGCTGCAGCACGCCGGGGCGGAAGTCGGGCACGCGGGCGCCGCGGCCCATGCTGGCCGACTTCAGATCGATAACGATGCGGTGCGGGTTCTCCAGCGCGAACAGCTTGTAGTCGACGCTGGCCGAGAGGTCGAGCACCAGCCGGGTGCGCTCCTCACCGCTGGCGACGCGCAGCTCGCGCACCTCCACGGCGCCGGCCGCAAACGCGGCCAGGCTCAGCAGTGCGAGCAGTGCGGATTGGAGCCATCCCCTTGACATGGCGCACATTCAAGCCGAAGCCGCGCCGCCATGCAAGACAAAAAAATGCTTGGAAATCCGCCAGATGCGCGTGCTTTCTCGACTGGGGTTCAACTCTGGTGCAGGCAGGCCCCGGGCAAGCTGCCGGCCCGCTCCGGGAGACCGCAGGCCAAGTGTTTGAAAATATTCACTTTCGCCCGGCCAGCGCAGTCAGCCAGTCGGCGCCCTGCGGGCTCAGCGCCTCCAGCTCCGCGCGCCGGCCCGCACCCGCCACGCCGAGGTGGATCCGCAGGTCGGCGTCCGGCAGGAAGGCCGCACCGCGATCCGGCCACTCCACCAGCCACAAGCGCGCACTGTCGGCGAGCTCATCGAGGCCGAGGAAGGACAGCTCCTCCGGATCGGCGATGCGGTAGAGATCCAGATGCGCGACCTCTCCGCCTTCGACCGGGTAGCGCTCGATCAGGGTGTAGGTCGGACTCTTGATCGCGCCCTGCACGCCCAACGCGCGCAGCAGGGCGCGGGCCAAGGTGGTCTTGCCGGCACCGAGGTCGCCCTGCAGATGCACGACGGCGCGCGTCGGCAAGGTGGCGGCGAGCAGCTGTCCCAGCTCCTGACTGGCCGTCTCATCAGCGAGATCGAGTACGCGCGTGCCCGTCGGAGTGGATACCCCGGCGCTCATCGCGAAGAGTCCGCAGGTCGGTTGAGCACCTGCCGAAGCAGGGGCAGAAGGTCCGAGGGCAGCAGGCCGCGCTCACCCTCGGCCGCGGCCAGATCGCCGGCGGCGGCATGCGCGAGCGCGCCCAGCACGGCGGCATCGAAGGGTTCGAGCCCCTGTGCCATCAGGGCCGCGATGACTCCGGCCAGCAGATCGCCCATGCCGCCCACCGCCATGCCCGGATTGCCGGCGTCGATGACATGCGGCAGTTCGCCGGGCGCACCGACCAGGCTGCCGGCGCCCTTCAGCACCACCGGGCATTCGTAGCGCTGCACCAGATGCGCAAGCGCGGTGTAGCGGTCGCGCTGCACCTCGGCTGGGCTTACGCCGAGCAGACGCGCAGCCTCGCCCGGGTGCGGCGTCAGCACCGCGTGCGGGCAGGCGCGCGGCGCCTGCGCCAGCAGGTTCAAGGCATCGGCATCGAGCACGCAGGGCCGGTGCGCAGCCAGCGCGCGCTCGAACAGGGCCTGTCCCCATTCACCCTGCCCCAGCCCGGGACCGAGCGCGATGACGGTCGCGCGTTCGAGCAGGGGATCGAGTTCGCCGGCCGCTTCGACTGCGCGGACCATGCATTCGGGCTGTGCGGCGACCAGCGCCGCGGCATGCGCCGCGCGCGTGCCGACGCTGACCAGCCCGGCACCGGCGCGCAGCGCAGCGCGCGCGCACAGGAGGGCCGCGCCAGCCATGCCGCTGTCGCCGCCGAGCACCAGCACATGCCCGCTCTCGCCCTTGTGCGCATCGGTGCGCCGACGCGGCAGCGCCCCGGCCAGCGCGCGCGCATCCAGGGCGACGGCCTGCGGCTCGAAGTCGGCGCTGGGGCCCGGCGTGTCCATGCCATCGGGCAGCAGCGGAGCCAGCCGGCGCTCGCCGGCCAGCGCGCGGCCGGTGCCCGTGTACAGCCCAGGCTTGGCAGCAACAAAGCTGATGCTGAGATCCGCCCGCACCGCCACGCCAGGCGCCTCACCGCTGTCGGCACGCACGCCCGAAGGCAGGTCCAAGGCCAGCACCGGCCGCTGCGCCGCGTTGATCGCCGCTATCAGATCGGCGTGCGGGCCACCGGGTGCGCGCGCCAGGCCGAGACCGAACACCGCATCGACCACCACGTCGGCCAGGGCGAGGCTTTCCGCCGCCAGCTCGGGATCGTCCTCCCAGGCGACGCTGCGGCCGCGCCAGTCGCGGCGCGCGCGCTGGGCCTCCGCACTGCCGCGACTGCCATCTTCGCGCAGATGCACCACCCAGGCGTCATAGCCGGCCGACTCCGCCAGCCGCGCCAGCACCCAGCCGTCGCCGCCGTTGTTGCCCGGTCCGCAGACCACGGCCAGGGTGCGCGCCCGCGGCCAGCGCTGCTTCAGAGCGTCCAGCGCGGCCCAGGCCGCGCGCTGCATCAGCACGTAGGCGTCGCCATCCAGCGCCTCGATCAGGCGCGCGTCGATCGCGCGCACCGCGGCTTCGGCGAACAGCTCGGTGGAATCGGCGTGGAAGCGCGGTGGCAGCCGGCTTCCTGCGGCCGCACGCGCGCTGGCATGCTTCGGGGTCTCGAGGTTCATGGGTCGCAAGTGTACGCACCGGCTTCAGGCACATGGACCGTACACGCCAGGCTGGATAACATCGATTCTCATTTCCAGCCCCACGACCCAGGCCCTCCCATGCGCATCCGCCTCGCTGCCCTCGCCGCTCTCGCCCTCGCGCTGTCGCCCGCCGCCCAGGCCGCCGACCTCGTTGTCTACACCGCCCGCAACGAGCAGCTGGTCAAGCCGCTGTTCGAGCGCTACACCGCCGAGACCGGCGTCAAGATCGAGTACCTGACCGACAAGGAAGCGCCGCTGATGGCGCGCCTGCAGGCCGAAGGTGCGCGCACCCAGGCCGATGTCTTTATGACCGTGGACGCCGGCAACCTCTGGCAGGCGGCCCAGCTCGGCCTGCTGCGCGCGGTCGAGTCGCCTGTGCTCGAAGCCAACATCCCCGCCCACCTGCAGGATCCCGAGAACCGCTGGTTCGGGTTGTCGGTGCGCGCGCGCACCCTGATCTACAACACCGACAAGGTGCAGCCCTCCGAGCTGAGCACCTACGAAGCCCTGGCCGAAGCACCCTGGAAGGGCCGGCTCTGCCTGCGCACCTCGAAGAAGGTCTACAACCAGAGTCTGGTCGCGACCCTGATCGAGAACCACGGCGCCGAGGGCGCTGAAGCCATCGTCGCCGGCTGGGTCGCGAACCAGGCCGCGCAGCCCTTCGCCAGCGATGACGAGGTCATCCAGGCGGTGGGTGCCGGCCGCTGCGACGTCGGCATCGTCAACACCTACTACTTCGGCCGCCTGAAGCGCGACAATCCGGCTCTGCCGGTGGCGATCTTCTGGCCGAACCAGGGCGAGGGCCAACGCGGCGTGCACGTCAACGTGTCCGGCGCCGGCATCACCACCCATGCCAAGCGGCCGGAAGCCGCGCAGGCCTTCCTCGAGTGGCTGTCGGCCGGCGATGCGCAGTCCAAGTTCGCCTCGGTCAACCTCGAGTTCCCGGCCAACCCCGCGGTCGAAGTCGATCCCGCCGTGGCCGAGTGGGGGCCGTTCCGCCAGGACCTGATCAACGTCTCGCGCGCCGGTGCCCTGCAGGTGCAGGCGACCCAGCTGATGGATCGTGTCGGCTACCGCTGAGGCCATGCGGCTCGCGCCGCGCTGGCGGCGCGGACGCTTCGGCGGCCTGAGCCTGCTGGCGCTGGCGCTGTGCCTGCCCAGCGCCGTGCCGCTCGCCGCTGCGCTGGCAGCGCTGTTCAATCCCGACCCCGAGATGCTCCGCCACCTGTGGCAGCACACGCTGCCGCGGGTCGGCGCCAATACGTTCTGGCTGCTGCTGGGCGTAGGCGTCGGCAGCGCCCTGCTCGGCACGGCGTTGGCCGCACTGGTCGCGCTGACCGACTTCCCCGGCCGGCGCTTCTTCCGCTGGGCGCTGGTGCTGCCGCTGGCCCTGCCCGGCTATGTGTTCGCGGTGGCCTTCATCGGCCTGTTCGACTACAGCGGTGCCTTCGCCAGCCTGCTGCGCGAGCACGGCCTGCTGCTGCCCGAGATCCGCTCGCGCGGCGGCGTGATCGCGGTGATGACGCTGGCGCTGTTTCCCTATGTCTACCTCGTTGCCAGCGACGCCTTCGCCAGCCAGGGCGCGCGTGCGCTCGAAGCCGCGCGCGCGCTCGGCATGTCGCCGCGGCGGGCCTTCCTGCGCGCGGCGCTGCCGCTGGCGCGGCCCTTCATCGCCGGCGGCGTACTGCTGGTGCTGATGGAAACCCTCGCCGACTTCGGCACCGTCGCCGCCTTCAACTACGACACCTTCACCAGCGCGATCTACAGCGCCTGGTTCGCGATGTTCTCCACCGACACCGCCCTGCAGATCGCGGCCGTCATGCTGCTGGCGGTGATCGCCCTGGTGCTGCTGGAAGCGCACTCGCGGCGCCGGCAGTCCTTCGTGCAGCTGGGCGCGGTGAATGCGGCCCGCCTGCCGCTGGGACGCTGGCGCTGGGCCGCGACCGCGTTCTGCGCCCTGGTGTTCGCGCTGGCCTTCGTGTTGCCGGTGGCGCGGCTCGGCTGGATCGCCGCCGCGCATCTGCACGAGCTGGACGCGCGCTACTTCCAGTTCGTCTGGAACGGCGTGCTGCTGTCGGCGATGGCGGCGGCGCTCACCGTGGCGGCGGCGCTGGTACTGGCGCTGGCCGCGCGCGAGCAGCCGGGCCTGCTGAGCACGCTGGCCCTGCGCATCGGCACGATCGGCTACGGCCTGCCGGGCGCGCTGCTGGCGATCGGCCTGTACGTGCCGGTGACCCGCGTCAGCGGCTGGCTGCTGGATCGCCTGCAGATCGAGATGGCGCTGACCGGCGGCCTCGGCCTGCTGCTGGTCGCCTACGGGGTACGCTTCACCGCGGTCGCGCATGCGCCGGTGTCGGGTGCCCTGCTGCGCGTGCGCGACGGCCATCTGGAAGCCGCGCAGCTGCTCGGCGTCACCGGCCTGCGCCGGCTGCGGCAAGTGCACTGGCCGCTGTTGCGCGGTGGCTTGGCGACCGCTGCCCTGCTGGTATTCGTCGATGTGATGAAGGAAATGCCGATCACCCTGATGATGCGCCCCTTCGGCTGGAACACCCTGGCCACCCGCGTGTTCGAGCTGACCAATGAAGGCGAATGGCGGCGCGCCGCCCTGCCCGCGCTCAGCATCGTTGCGGTTGGCCTGATCCCTGTCCTCCTGCTGACGAGGCGCGCTCGCGATGCGGCTTGAGCTGATCGACTGCGCGGTCGGCTATGGCGGACGCGCCGTGCTGGCGGGCGTCAACCTCGGCCTTGAGGCCGGCGAGATCGGCTGCCTGCTCGGCCCTTCCGGTGCGGGCAAGACCAGCCTGCTGCGCGCCATCGCCGGCTTCGCGCCGCTGTATGCCGGGCGCATCCAGACCCGCTCTGTTGACGGCGAGCCACGCCTGCTCAGCGGTGCCGGCGTGCAGCTGCCGCCGGAGCGCCGCGATATCGGCATGGTCTTCCAGGACCACGCCCTGCTGCCGCATCTCACCGCCCTGGGCAACGTGATGTTCGGTCTGTTCCGGCAGCCTCGCCGCGAGGCCGAGGCGCGCGCGCGCCGCATGCTCGAGCTGGTCGGCCTGGCCGGTTTCGAGCCGCGCTATCCGCATGAACTCTCCGGCGGCCAGCAGCAGCGCGTGGCGCTGGCCCGCGCGCTGGCGCCGCGGCCGGCGCTGGTGCTGCTGGACGAACCCTTCTCCAGCCTCGACCCCGACCTGCGCGAGCGGCTGGCGCTGGACGTGCGCGCCGCGCTCAAGGCCGAGGGCGTGGGCGCGCTGCTCATCACCCATTCGCAGGTCGAGGCCTTCGCCATGGCCGACCGCATCGGCGTGGTCGCCGACGGCGCCCTGCAGCAGTGGGACAGCGCCTACGCGCTCTACCACCAGCCGGCGAATGCGACCGTCGCCAAGTTCATCGGCGAAGGCGTGTTCGTCGACGCCACCAGCCTCGGCGGTCAGCGCCTGCAGACGCCGCTGGGCGAGGCACGCACGCCGCGCAACGGCCACGTCCCGGGCCAGCGCCTGCAGCTGCTGCTGCGACCGGATGATGTGGTGCACGACGACGCCAGCCCGCTGCAGGCGAAAGTGATCGCCCGCGCCTTCCGCGGCGCCGATTTCCTTTACACCCTGCGGCTCGACTCCGGAGAGCGCCTGCTCTCGCTGGTGCCCAGCCACCACGACCACGCCATCGGCCAGCGCATCGGCATCCGGCTGGATCTGGAACATGTGGTGGTGTTTGCGGCTCAGGAGCCGGGATTCGGGAGTCGGGATTCGGGATTCGCAGAACGCTGAAGCCGTGCCATCGACGAGTCCCATCGCGGATCCTCGGGCATGGCATCCGGGCGTTCGGCGACTCGCGCGGCAGCACCGCACGAGCGAGTGCCCTGCCGCAGGCCCGGCTCCTACGCTGTTCCCGAACCCTCGGCGCAGCCGCGGGCGAGATCACTGTCGACCTCATCCTCGTGCAGCAGCGCTCGCGCCACATCGAGCGCAGCGTCGATGACTTCCACCCGCACCGTGACTTCGGTCGACTCGCGGGAAGTGTTGATCAGAATGGCTCGACCGGGACCCGAGATGCTGCCGGCCAGCACGTCACGCGGGCCGACAATGCCGCGCTCGATGTCCATCACCGTATAGCCACCCTCGGTGCGCACGACCACGCGGCCGGTGTTCGGGTTCATGCCACATACGCTGCCCTGGCTGCTCATGGCGATCTCCTCTCGTCTGGCTGGACCCGATGTGGGCCCAAGACTAGCCGAAACAAGCGATGCTGCAAGAGCACACGGGATTCGGTTCAGCGCCCGCAGCCGGTGTCAGGCGACGGCAGATGCGCCGAGGCCTCCAACCCTCCGAGCCCGCAGCGGCCCGAGGCGGGCAGACGCCCGGCTCGCCCGCCCTATCCCAGCAGCAGCCTGTAGGCCGGATTGTCGGTCTCGTTGCTGTGCGGGTAGCCCAGGCCGGCGAGGAAGCGGTCGAAGGCGGGGCGATCGTCCTCGGGCACCTGCAGGCCCACCAGGATGCGGCCGTAGTCGGCGCCCTGATTGCGGTAGTGGAACAGGCTGATGTTCCAGTCGGGGTTCATGGCGGAGAGGAAGCGGATCAAGGCACCGGGCCGCTCGGGAAAATCGAAGCGGTAGACACGCTCGTCGCGGGCCAGCGGCGAGCGCCCGCCGATCATGTGGCGCAGGTGCAGCTTGGCCAGCTCGTCGTGGGTGAGATCCAGTGCAGGGAAACCCTCGTCGGCGAAAGCCTGCGCCAGCGCCTCGGCCTCGCCTGGCCCGCGCGTGCTGATGCCAACGAAGATGTGCGCCGCCGAGGCATCACCAATCCGGTAGTTGAACTCGGTGATGCCGCGTCCGCCCAGCAGGTTGACGAAGCGGCGGAAGCTGCCGCGCTCCTCGGGAATGGTCACCGCGAACAGGGCCTCGCGCTGCTCGCCGACCTCGGCGCGCTCGGCGACGAAGCGCATGCGGTCGAAGTTGAGGTTGGCCCCCGAGGCCACCGCCACCAGCGCCTCGCCGCGCAGGCTCTCGCGGGCGACGTACTGCTTCAGGCCGGCGATGGCCAGCGCGCCGGCAGGCTCCAGCAGGCTTCGCGTGTCCTCGAACACGTCCTTGATCGCCGCGCACAGGGCATCGGTGTCGACCCGCAGCACCTCGTCGAGATGCAGCCGGCACAGTCGGAATGTTTCATCGCCGACGCGCTTCACCGCGGTGCCGTCGGAGAACAGACCGACGTCGTCGAGCGTGACCGGATACCCGGCTTCGAGCGAGCGCGCCATCGCGTCGGAATCCCCGGTCTGCACACCAATGACGCGGACCTCGGGGCGCAGCGCCTTGACGTAGGCGGCGACACCGGCCGCCATGCCTCCGCCGCCGATCGGCACGAAGATCGCGTGCAGCGGTCCGGTGTGCTGGCGCAGGATCTCCATCGCCACCGTGCCCTGCCCTGCGATCACATCAGGGTCGTCGAAGGGATGCACGAAGGTGTAGCCGTGCTCGCGTTCGAGCTCGCGGGCATGCGCGGCGGCATCGCTGTAGGAGTCGCCGATGAGGATGACCTCGACGTTCTCGCCACCGTGCCGGCGCACCGATTCGATCTTGACCGCCGGCGTGGTCACCGGCATCACGATCACCGCCTTGCAGCCAAGACGGCGTGCGGCCAGCGCGAGGCCCTGCGCATGATTGCCAGCGGACGCCGCCAGCACGCCGCGCGCGCGCGCCTCGGCCGAAAGGTGGACCATCTTGTTGTAGGCGCCGCGCAGCTTGAACGAGAACACCGCCTGGTTGTCCTCGCGCTTCAGCCAGACCGTGTTGCCGAGCCGCGCTGACAGCCGCGGAGCGTGATCCAGCTCGGACTCGCGCGCGACCTCGTAGACGCGCGCAGTGAGAATTCGCCGCAGGTAATCCAGCGCCGGCGCGGGCGCGATCTGCGCCTCGGGTCTGGGCATGGACGACAGCGGCTGCGCGGGCATAACGGAATCCTCAAGGGCTCGTGAAGGAAGCCATGAGACTACGCCCACGCTGGCTCGCCGCCCTTACGACTTCGGTGGAGGGCGACAAATTGGCATAGAGCGTTGGGATTCGGGATTCGGGATTCGGGATTCGGAAGAGCCAGACCCGCGCCGGCTCCGTCAGTCGCTCTTGATGACGATGCTCGGAAACCCGAACGCCTTGTTCTTGGCGCGCAGCGACAGCCGCCCCGCCGCATGGCGGGCGATCTCGCGGTAGCGCTTCGAGAGATCGGATTCGGCATCCACCGCCACGGTCGGCGCACCGCCGTCGGCCTGTTCGCGGATGCGGATGTCCAGGGGCAAAGCGCCCAGCAGGGGCACCTCGTACTGTGCGGCCATGCGCGCGCCGCCCCCCTCGCCGAAGATGTGCTCGGCGTGGCCGCAGTTCGAGCAGACGTGGATGGCCATGTTCTCGACGATGCCGAGCACCGGCACCTCGACCTTGCGGAACATCTGCAGGGCCTTCTTCGCATCGAGCAGGGCGATGTCCTGCGGCGTGGTGACGATGATCGCCGCCGACACCGGCACCTTCTGGCACAGGGTGAGCTGGATGTCGCCGGTGCCCGGCGGCAGGTCGATGATCAGGTAATCCAGATTGTCCCAGGCGGTTTCGTTCAGCAGCTGCTGCAGGGCCTGGGTGACCATCGGACCGCGCCAGATCATCGGCGTGTCCTCTTCGATCAGAAAACCGATCGACATCGCCTGCAGCCCGTGGCCGCGCTTGGGCGTGATGGTCTTGCCGTCGGGGCTGTCGGGCTTGCCGGAAAGCCCGAGCATGCGCGGGATGCTGGGGCCGTAGATGTCGGCATCGAGCACGCCGACGCGCGCGCCCTCGGCGGCCAGCGCCAGCGCAAGATTGACCGAGGTGGTCGACTTGCCGACGCCGCCCTTGCCCGAGGCCACGGCGATGATGTTCTTGACGCCCGGCAGCGGGCTCAGGCCCTCGCGCACCTTGTGCGCGAGCACGCGCGAGGAAACGTCGACCGTCGCGCGCTCGATGCGCGGGTCGGCCTCCAGCGCGGTGCGCAGGCGCTCGGCCAGCTCGGCGTGGAAGCCGGCGGCGGGATAGCTCAGCTGCAGCTCGACCAGCACGCGGGCGCCGTCGACGCCGACCGCACGTACGCTGTCAGCGAGGCTCTGCCCGGTGTTTTCATCAATCAGGGTGGCGATCAGCTGGCGGACGGCGTCCTGGTCTGGCGGCATGGTGGTGCTCGGTGGAAGCGGGGCCGCCTAGTGTAGGCAATGCCCCGCGCCACCGCGCCCGACGCGTGCACGGATCCGCTCACGCACGATGCGCCCGGATCAGGCGCCGGCGCCTTGCAGCTGCATCCACGCGGTCTTCCAGCGCGCCCGCGAATTCAGCCGCCACTGGTCGACCATGGCGTAGAAAGTCGGCAGGGCGAACAGCGAGATCAGGGTCGAGAACACCAGCCCACCGACGATCGCACGCGCCATCGGGTAGTAGGGCGGGCCGTCACCGCCCATCTCGGTACCGCCAATGGTGAGCGGAAGCATGCTCAGGATGGTCGTACCCATGGTCATCAGGATCGGCCGCAGGCGATCACGACAGCCGGCCACCAGCGCCTCATGGCGGTCCATGCCGCTGCGCCTCAGCGTGTTGATGTGCTCGACCATGACGATGCCGTTGTTCACCACCACACCCATCAGCACCAGGATTCCGATCGCCGCCATGATCGAGAAAGTCGTGCCGGTCAGCCAGAACAACCAGAACACGCCAAGCGCCGAAAAGAAGATCGTGCTGATGATCACCGCCGGGAAGCTGATCGACTCGAACACCGCGGCCATCACGATGTAGACCATGATCAGCGCGATCAGGGTATTGAAGGCCATCTGCGCGCCGGCCTGGTCGTTCTGGTCGAAGCTGGTGCCGAAGCTCCAGCGGTAGCCCGCCGGCAGGTCGAACTGCTCCATCAGGGGTTCGATCTGCTTGCGCGCGTCGTCCATGGTCACGCCGTCGGCCAACGCGATGCGGATCGGCAGCGCGGTCTGTCGGCTCTGCCGGTTGATGGTGCTGGGGCTGGCGACGACCTGCACCTCAACCATTGCCAGCAGCGGCACCTGACCGGCGACCGGGCTGGACAGCTTGAAGTCGCGAAGGTCGTCGACGCTGGCCTCGTCCGATTCGGCGAAGCGCATCCACACCGGCACCTCGGTGGTATCGGCGCGGAACTCGCGCAGCGGCGTACCGCGCAGGGCGATGCCGATGTACTGGGCGACCTGCTGCGCCGAGAAGCCGTACTGCAGGGCGCGATCGCGGTCCACGCGCACCTGGATCTCGCGCGACTTGGCGCCGAGGTCCGCGTAGGCGTCGCGCACGAAGTCCTGCGCCTTCAGCACCGGCACGATCGATTCCGAGAGCTCCTCCAGCAGCATCGAGCTGTCGCCGACCAGGGCGACCTGCATGCCGTCGCCACCGCCCGGACCGCCGCCCTGGTTCTGCTGGAAGGTGACCTCGCCCATGGCGAGCTTGGGCAGGCCTTCGGTGATCCGCTCCATCAGCTGTGGCGTCGGCGTGTCGCCGCCCTCGGCGAAGTCGATGCGCGTGCCGGCCCAGCCGCGTTCGCTGTACCAGCTGTAGATCTGGGTGATCTCGAAGGCCTCGCGATTGGCTTCGAGGTAGTCCTCGACCTGCTTCACCGCGCCCGAGAGGTCCTCCAGCCGATAGCTGCCGTTCCAGCGGTAGGTGAGCTGGGCCTCGCGACGCTCCCCCTGCGGGAACATGTCGGTCTTCATGCCGAGCATGGGCACGATGCTGATGACCACCACGGCGGCGATCGCCAGCAAGGTCTTCCAGCGATGCCGCAGCGACCAGTCCAGCACGCGCGCGTAGCGGTCCTGGAAGCGATTGGCCTGGCTGGCAGCCTCCTGCAGGTGGCGCGGTGCGCGGATGCGCGCGCTGATCATCGGGATCAGGCTGATCGCCACCAGCCACGAGCACAGCAGCGAGATGGTGATGGTGAAGGCCACCTGGCTCAGGTAGATGGCGATGAAGTTGCGCTCGCCGAAGATGTTCGGCAGGAACACGATGATGCTGGTCAAGGTGCCAGCGGTGATCGCGATCTGCACCTCGCGGGTGCCTTCCAGCGCGCAGCGGAAGGGGTTGTCCGGGTACTTCTCGCGCTTCTGGTAGATGCTCTCGACCACCACGACCGAGTTGTCGACCAGCATGCCGATGCCGAGCAGCAGGCCCATCATCGACAGGATGTTCAGCGACAGCCCGAGGAAGTGCATGCAGCCCAGCGTCATCACGATGCAGATCGGGATCGACAGCGCGACCATCAGGGTCGAGGGCCAGTGGCGCAGGAAGAAGTACAGCACCAGCACCGACAGCGCGGTGCCGAGCAGGCCGGCGTTGGCCAGCTCGGTCAGCGAACTGGTCACGCCCTCGGCCTGATCGTGCATGACGAACAGCTGGATGTCGGAAAAGGCAGGCATGGCGCGGATCGCTTCCACCTCCGCCAGCACGCCACGCGAGACGTCGACCAGGTTGGCCGAGCGCTCCTTCATGACGTCGATACCCACGGCTGGTCGCCCATCGAGGCGGCGTCCGTAGTCCATCCGGCCCGGCGCCAGCCGGACCTCGGCGATGTCGGAAAGACGCAGGCCGCTGGCGTTGATCGGCAGCCGACGCAGTTCCTCAAGCGAGCGCAGCTCGCCCACAGGCTGCACCCGCAGGCGGCGGTCGATCTCGGTGATCTGGCCAGCGGAAACCGAGAAATTGGAGGCACTCAGACGCTGCGCGAGTCCGGCCAGGTCGACGCTGTGGGCGGTCACGCGATCATTGTCGAGGCGGATCTCGACCTCGGGCGGCGCGATGCCCGAGATGTCCACTCGCGCCACGCCGGGGACGCGCTCCAGTCGGCGCTTGACCTCACGGTCGATGAGATCGTACTGGTTGGCGAGTTCGATCTCGCTGGAGACGCGGATACGCAGCACCGGCTCGTCGGCAGTGCCGAACTTCAGCACCAGGTAGCGCTGGAAATCCGAGGGCAGCTCGTCGCGGATCGCGTCCAGCCGCTCGCGCGCATCGGAGGCTGCGATCTGGATGTCGCGGTCCCACTGGAACTCCATGAACACGCCCGCGCCCTCCGAGCGCGACTGCGAGAACATGCGCTTGATGCCGGGCAGCGTGGCCAGCGCCTCTTCGGCGGGACGCGTGATGGTTTCCTCGATCTCGGCCGGGCTGGAGCCGGGATACGGCAGGTCGACATAGAGGAAGGGCGCCTCGACTTCGGGCAGGAACTCAAGAGGCAGCCGGAAGCCTGCGATCAGACCGATCAGCACCATCGACACGAAGAACATCGTGGCCGTCACCGGCCGCGCCAGACTGACCCGCGCCATGCTCACGGCTGCGACTCCGCCAGCGCCGCCCGGGCTTCCATCTCGGCCCGTGCCGCGGCGCGCGCGCGCTCGCCGCGCTCGAAGTAGAAGCTGTCCGGCTTGCGATCCAGCAGGTTGTAGACCACCGGGATCACCAGCAGGGTCAGCAGGGTCGACACCAGCAGGCCGCCGATCACCGTGATTGCCATCGGCGCGCGCACCTCTGCACCTTCGCCGCCGCCGATGGCCAGCGGCAGGAAGCCGAACAGCGTGGTCAGGGTGGTCATCACGATCGGCCGCAGGCGCTCGTGCGAGCCATCAACGATCGCCTTGAGCTTGGGCACGCCTTCCTCGCGCAGCTGGTTGACGCGGTCGATCAGCACGATCGCGTTCTTGACCACGATGCCGGCGAGCAGGATCAGGCCGATGAACACCACCACCGACAGACCGCTGCCGACCAGCTTCAGCGCCAGGATGGCGCCGACCGCGGCGAGTGGGATGGTGAACATGATGACGAAGGGGTGCAGCAGGGACTCGAACTGCGAGGCCATGACCAGATAGACCATGAAGATCGCCAGCACCAGAGCGAAGATCAGCGAGTTGACCGAGGCCTGCAGCTCCTCGTTCTGGCCGCCGATGTTGACGCCCAGCCCCGCGCCCAGCGGTTCTTCCGCGAGCATGCGCTCGATGTTGGCGACGGCCGTGCCGAGATCGCCGTAGCGCAGGTTGGCCGAGACCACGGCCACGCGCTCCTGGTCGACGCGATGGATCTCGCTGGGGCCCTCGGTGCTGCGGATCTCGGCGACCGCCGACAGCCGCACCGGGCGCTCGCTTTCCGGGTTGACGATCAGCTGGCCGATGTCGGCGGCAGACGCGCGTGCCGATTCCTCGGCGCGCACCAGCACGTCGATCTTGCGGTTGCGGAAGCTGTAGCGGGTGGCGACCTCGCCGCGCACCTGGCGCACCACCTGGTCGGCGATCTGCCGGGTCGTGAGGTTCAGCGCCGCGGCGCGCTCGGCATCGAACAGCACCTGGATCTCGGGGAAGCCCTGCTCCACCGTCGACTTGACGTCGGCATAGCGGTCGTCCGCCTGCAGCCGGCGCACCAGCTCCTGCCCGGCCTTCCGCAGTTGTTCGAGGTCATAGCCACGGATCTCGATCTCCAGCGGCGTGGCGAAGGAAAACAGCTGAGGACGCGAGAACTTCACCTCCGCGCGCGGCCAGGCCTCGGCGCTTTCGCGCAGCACTTCGGTGAGCTCGGCCTCGGCCGAATCACCCGCACCGTCCGCGAGAACGATCAGCAGCTTGCCGATGTTCTCGCCGGATTCGGTCGGATTGGCATCGAGTCGGGTGCCGCTGCCGCTGACGCCGTGGATGGTGCGCAGGCGCGGATCCTCGGCATGCCGGCGCTGCAGCTCGCGCACCACCGCGTCGCTTTCGGACAGCGGCGTGCCGGGCGGCAGCTTGACCGTCATCTCGAAGCGGCCCTGGGCCAGCTGCGGGATCAGATCCATGCCCAGGCCGGGCACCAGGGCCACGGTGAACACGAAGGCCGCAGTCGATGCCACCAGGATCGGCGCCGGCCGGGACAGCGCCTTCGGCAGCGCGCGGGCATAGGCGGCCTCCAGCCAGTCGTAGGGCTTCAGCAGCACGCGACCAATGGCGGACAGGGTTCCACCGACGACGCGACCGATGAAGCGCAGCACGCGCAGGATCAGACGCGCGATCCACAGGCGCGCGCGGCCGATCCGGCCGCTTTCGACATCCACGTCTTTCTGGTCTTCCGGATAGGCCAGAGGCGGCCGCGATCGCAGGGAGGCCAGCATCGGCACCAAGGCCATTGCGACCACGGTCGAGATCACGATGGCGATACTCACCGTCAGCGCCTGGTCGCCGAACAGCTGGCCGGCGACGCCCTCGACGAACACCAGCGGGAAGAACACGGCCACGGTGGTCAGCGTGGATGCAACCACGGCCAGCCGCACCTCGGACGCCCCCACGATCGCCGCCTCGATCACGCCCAGTCCGCGTTCACGCGCCTTGGCGATCGACTCCAGCACCACGATCGAGTCGTCCACCACCATGCCGGTCGCCAGCGCGAGACCGCCCAGCGACATCACGTTGAGACTGAGCCCCACCTGCTGCATGAAGAAGAAGGTGGCGATGATCGACACCGGCAGGGAGACCGCGATGACGAAGGTGCTCCAGCCGTCGCGCAGGAAGAAGAAAATGATCAGCACGGCCAGCAGGCCGCCCATCAGCGCGGCCGAGCTGACTTCGTCCAGCGAGTTCTGGATGAACACCGACTGGTCGTCGACGGTGATCAGACTGGCGTTGGCCGGCAGGTTCTCGCGCAAGCGCTCGAGCTGCTCGCGCACCCCGGCCGCAGCGGCCACCGTGTTGGCGTCGCCTTCCTTGTAGACGGCGAGTTCGACCGCTTCGCGGCCGTCCATTCGGATGATCGCCTCGCGCTCCTTGAAACTCTGCGCGACCGAAGCGACATCCCTCAGCCGCACGGGCACGCCCTGGTCGACCGCGACCAGCAGCTCCTGCATCTGGTCGACGCTGGCGAACTGGTTGACCGTGCGTACCAGGAAGCGCTGGTTGCCTTCGTCGATGGCGCCGCCGGAGATGTTGATGTTCTCCTGCTTGAGGCGCTCGATGACGCGCGCCGGCGTCAGGTTCAGGCGCGCCAGCTTCTGCGGATCGAGCAGCACCTGGACCTCATCCTCAAGGCCACCACTGACCTTGACCGCGGCGACGCCATCGACCGGCTCCAGGCGCTTCTTCAGGGTCTCATCGGCGTAGCGGCGCAGGTCCTTCAGCTCGGCGACATCGAAGCCGCTGCTGTCGGCACGACCGGCGAGGCCCAGACGCATGATCGGTTCGGTGGACGGATCGAAGCGCAGCAGGACGGGCTTCTCCGCTTCCAGCGGCAGGCGCAGAAGTTCGAGCTTGTCGCGCACCTCGATGCCGGCCCGGTCCATGTCCGTGCCCCAGGCGAACTCCAGGATCACATCGCTCTGGCCGGTGCGCGAAACCGAGCGCAGGCGGCGCAGGTTCTTGACCACGCCGACGGCCTCTTCGACCGGTTCGGTGATCAGATTCTCGATTTCGGTCGGCGCCGCACCGGTGTACTCGGTGCGCACGGTCAAGGTGGGATAGCTCAGATCCGGCAGCAGGTTGACCTTGAGGTCGCGCAGCGCGATGAAACCGAACAAAAGGAAGGTGATCGTCACCATGCCCACCGTCACGCGACGGCGGGTGGCAATCTCGGCAATGTTCATCGATGTCCCCCGAGGACGGATCAGCCGGCGGTGCCGGCGGCGGGCTTGCCCTGGGCAATGGCGTCGGCCTCGACGGCCGCGCTGGGTACGCCAATCAGCTGCAGCAGCGCGCCATCACGCAGCGTGACCTTGCCGGTGGTGACGACGCGGTCGCCTTCCGTGAGGCCGCCGCGGACTTCGGCGAGGTTGCCGCTCAAGTGTCCGACTTCGATCGGCGTGCGCACGGCGCGACCTTCGCGCACCACGAACACCGCCGGAACGCCCTCGCCCTCGATCAGGGCCTCGCGCGGCACCGTCAGCGCCTGCGCGCGCTCGTCATAGACGACTTCGACGCGACCGAACATGCCGGGCTTGAGCACACCCGAGGCATCCGAGAACGCCGCGACCACCCGGAAGGTGCCGCTGGCCGCATCGACCACCGGGCTGACGCGATCGATCGCGCCATCGAAGGCCACGCCGGGCGCGGCATCGACGCGCAGGGCGACGGTCTGGCCAGCCTTCAGGGTGGCCAGCTCGCGCTCGGGCACGTTCAGCACGGCCTCAAGGCGCGAGGTGTCGACCACCTTGAACATGGCCTGGTTGATCTGGATGAGGTTGCCCTCCTTGGCCATGCGCTGGGCAACCACGCCATCGAAGGGTGCGACGATACTGGTGTAGGAGAGCTCCAGCTTCGCCATCTCGTAGGCCGCACGCTGGGTGTCGAGGTCGAAGCGCAGGCGCTCGTGCGCCTCGGCCGCCAGCAGCTTGCGCTCGAACAGCTCCTGGGCGCGGCGGTACTCCGCCTCCAGCTTGCGCAGCATGGCCTCGTTGCGCTGCAGCTCCAGGCGCGGCCGTTCCGGGTCGATGCGCGCCAGCACCTGGCCGGCCTTGACCTGATCGCCCTCCTCGGCCAGCAGGCTGAGCAGCACTCCCGAGGTCTTCGCCACCACCTGTGCCTCACCGCGCGCTTCCAGCGGTGCAGTGCCGCTGTAGCTGGCGGTGATGGACTGCCGCTGCGCCAGCGCCGTCTCCACGGCGACCGCCTGCTCCTCGCGCTTGCCGTCCTTGCCGTCCTTGGACTCGGCGCTGGACTCGTCCTTGTCAGCCGGCGCCTGGTCGCTGGCGCAGCCCGCGCCCAGCAGGAGCGCCGCCGCCAGCAGGGCGGTACCGGTCAGCCGCAGGACGGTCGGAGTCTTGGGGGTAGGCATCGCTGAGCTGCGCATGGCGGTTTCCGGGGAGGAAGTGGGGGGTGAGTGGTGTTATAGTCATCTACAACACCACCCTTGTCAAGCACCAATCCTCCGTCCGAGTGCCGGTTCGGACGCCACGGCGGGAGGCAGCGATTGGGAGGGCATGAGATTGACGTTCGTGACGTCGTGCTCGCGCGTGCAGAAGGCCACGGTCCCAGCAGAGTGGCGCGCCTGTTCGGACGGCCCGCCGCTGGCCCGATGATTGCGGCAGACGCTATACTCCTGCGCTTTCCAACGCGCCGTGAACCTGCCTGAAGTCAGGTCTGCGCGCGCAAACCGAAAACGCCCCGACGCTGGAACCCATCGATGAAGCCGATCCTGCGAATCGTCGCAAGTCTTGCCCTCGCGACTGCCGCCCTGCCTGCGTTTGCCGAAGGCAACGCCGAGAACGGAAAGCTGCTGGCCTACACCTGCACCGGCTGTCATGGCATCCCGGGCTACAAGAACGTGTATCCGCACTACCACGTGCCGAAGATCGCCGGACAGAACTACGAGTACCTCGTGGCTGCGCTGAACGCCTACCAGAAGGGCGAGCGCCCCCACCCGACCATGCGCGCACAGGCCGAGGGGTACAGCACCCAGGAGCTGAGCGACATCGCGGCTTTCCTCTCCAGCTACAAGAAGGGTGACGCCCAGTGAGCCCGAAGATCCTGACCACTGCGGCGCTGGCCGCCCTGCTGACCCTCGCCTCCAGCGCCGCCGATGCGCGCCGCGGCAACGTCGAAGCCGGGCGCGAACTCGCCAAGACCTGCCAGGCCTGTCATGGCCCCGACGGCAACGGCATCGGCGATGGCCAGTACCCCAATCTCGCCGGCCAGTACGAGGACTACCTGCTGCACTCGCTGAAGGCGTACAAGTCGGGCGAGCGCAACAACGCGATCATGGCCGGCTTCGTCGCTGGCCTCGATGAGCAGAACATGGCTGATCTGGCGGCGTTCTTCGCCTCGCAGAAGGGCCCGCTCAGCGACCTTCGCGAACTCAAGTAAGCAGGCAAAGACTGCCAACGAGAGCAACGACCCCGCGCCCGTCGCGGGGTTTTTGTTGCTGGCGCCTGCAGCCGTCGCGGACGACGCAGCCACTGCCGCTGCCACGCGCACCGGCCCCTTGCGTTGTCGCGTGCGTGCCCGCATTCAGGTGAGCTGACGCGACAGCGTACCCCTGACTACGATTCTTCCGGAGCCCCCATGAGCGACAGCGCCTACAGTTTCGATGCCACCACGGCCACCTTCGAGCAGGAAGTCATCCTGCGCTCGAAGGAAGTGCCGGTGCTGGTCGACTTCTGGGCGACCTGGTGCGGCCCCTGCAAGCAGGTGAAGCCCATCCTCGAGAAGCTGGCGGCCGAGTACAACGGCGGCTTTGTGCTCGCCAAGGTTGACGTCGACGCCGAGCAGCAGCTCGCAGGCATGGTCGGCATCCGCTCGGTGCCGACGATCCTGCTGCTGAAGGACGGCCAGATCGTCGACGGCTTCCCGGGCGCCTTGCCCGAAGCCCAGCTGCGCGCGTTCCTTGCCCAGCACGGCGTCCAGCCGCGCGAGTCGGCGGACCAACCTGCCGAGGCCGAGGTCGAAGAGCTGCTGCCGCAGGAGCGCGTCGCACAACTGCGCGCGCAGAGCGAAGCGGAGCCGGAGCGGGCCGAGCTCAAGCTCGACCTGGCAGTGGCCCTGCTGTCGATTGGCGAAAGCGCGGAGGCCGAAACCCTGCTCGACGGCCTGCCCGCCAACCTCGCCACCGACGATCGCGCGAAGCGCGCGCGCGCGCGACTGGGATTCGCCCGCTTGCTGACCGGAGCACCCGCACCGATCGCACTGCAGGCGCGACTGGCAGCGGATCCGCAGGATCTCGACGCCCTGCACCTGCTGGGCGTCCATCAGATCGTGGCCGGCGAGAGCGAGGCCGGCTTCGAGACCCTGCTGGAGCTGCTGCGTCGGGACAAGACCTGGAACGAAGGCCAGCCGCGCAAGCGCCTGATCGAAGCTTTCAGCCTGGTCGAGGACGAGGATCTGGTCGGCCGCTACCGCCGCAAGATGGCTTCGTTGTTGTTCTGAAGCCGGGATTGGGGATTCGCAGGCCTGGGCGGTCGCAGTGAGGCTCCACACACTGCCGCGCTTCGCTCCCGACTTCGCGAGGCTCTCGCAGCGGCGTCACCAAGCCCTTCGAGCTGACGAATCCCGAATCCCCAATCCCCAATCCCCAATCCCGTGTTGAGGCCTACCAGGGCCGCTTGGACTGCCGCTCGCGCTCGCGATCGTAGGCACGCAGCTCGTCGCGCAGGAACTGGATGCGCTGTCGGCCCAGCGCGTTGCGCTCGTCGTCCAGCACCACCGCGTCCAGCAGTTCGGCAAAGCGCTGTGCGGCCGGCAGCATGGCTTCCCAGGCATCCAGTGCAGGCAGTGGGCCCGGCAGGGTCATGAAGAAGGTGACGCCAGGCGTCTGCGTCTGGTCGGGCTGGCGCAGATCGAAGTTGCCTGGCTTGACCACATTGGCGACGCTGAAGATCGGCCCGGCTTCGGGACGGTTGTCCGGCAGCCGGTGAAAGATCTGCATGTCGCCGAACAGCAGCCCCGCCTTCTCCGCCGCCACCAGGATGTCGCCGCCGTGCAGCAAGGTGCCGGCACGCGCGGCCACGATCAGGCTCACCACCTTGTCGAACTCGGGATTGGGACGCACGCCGAGGCTGGAGGACGCCGCCGGCGCGGGCGCCTCGGCAGCCGTGGCAGCACGGGGCTGCGGCCGTGCGTCCAGATCGGGCTCGAACTGGATGCCGGGCAGTCGGCTGGCCCCCGCCCCTTCGGCGTCTTCCCCGGCCAGCGTCTTCTCCAGCCGGGCCAGCTCGGCCTGGATCACCTTGTCCAGGCTTTCCTGCTCACCACCGCTGAACGCCGGTTCGGGCCGGGATTCGTGCTCGCCACGTTCGGCCTGACGCCGTCCCTGCCCGGGCTTCCGCGGCCGGCCAAACCAGTACACCGCCGCGATGAACCCGATGCCGAGAACGAGGAGGATGATGCGGAGCTGGGTGGGATCCATGGAGAGTCGTGGCCTGCGTTGCGTCGGTTCGATCACGGCAGCCACTCACACCAAGGCTGCGTTGCGCTGCTGGGCGCGCTGGCGGCAGCGGGCGGCGAAGCCCCGGGCGGTCATGGACGCGCGCCGTGGCGCGGCGGGCCGTGATCGGATGGCCCGGAACTCTAGCAGTTTGCCGCCTCCGCTCCCACGCACCGGCCTTGAGATCGTTCATGCACCACGCCTGCGCACGTGTGCTCCACTGCCGCAGCCGGGCGGGCATGACGCTTCGAACCCGCAAGCCAGTCTCGCCCGGGAACGCGCGACCGCGGGCGGAGTGCGTGCATCGTAAGGACCGGGCGCGGCGAGGGCGTAGCCATGGCAATTCAAAACCCGCCCGCAGTGACGTCCCGAGGTCGCGGTTCTCCCGCCGCCCGGGAGAAAGCTAGTCGGGCAACTCCTGGCGATCACGCCAGAGCCGTGGCCGCGCAGACCGCAGCGCCAACGGTTCGATGTCTTGCGCGCCGAACCTGAGCTGCAGTGCCCCGTGCTCGGCCGTGTTCCACACCCTCGCGCCCGCCGCCTGCCAGCGCTCGACCACATCGGCGCGCGGATGCCCGAAGCGATTGGCGTGCCCGGCGGCGACCAGGGCATGTTCTGCGCTCACGGCACGCACGAAGCCTTCGCTGCTGGAGCTGGCGCTGCCGTGGTGCGGCACGAGCACGATGTCGGCGCGCAGCCGCTCGGGCTGCTCGCGCAGCAGCCGCTGTTCGATCAGCGCACCGATATCGCCCGCGAGCAGGGCGACCTGTTCTCCGGCCTGCACGCGCAGCACGCAGCTGCTTTCGTTGCGCAGATAGGGGAAGTGCTCGGGCGGATGCAGCAGCTCGAACTCGACGCCGTCCCAGTGCCAGCGCTCACCGGCGACGCAGGGATGGGCCTGCGGAAAGCGCGTGCGATCCGAACTCTGCAGCGGCGCCGGGAACGCACGCAGTACGCTGCCGGCGCCGCCGGCATGATCGGCATCGCCATGCGAGACCAGCACGCGATCGAGCCTGGGCAGCCCGAGCGCGCGCAGCGCCGGCACCACCGCCGCCTCACCCATGTCGAGCCCGCTGCCGAAGGCCGGGCCGGTATCGACCAGCAGCGAGTGGTTCTGCGTGCGAACAAGGGCAGCGAGGCCCTGGCCGACGTCCAGCAGGGTCAGCTCGACCTCGCCTGGCGCGAGAGCCGGCTGCCGCGGGATCAGCAACGGCAGCAGAAGCACAGCGCCCAGCGCACGCGCCGGTGTGCCGCGGGGCGTCAGCAGCCAGAGTACGCCCAGCCCCGCCAACAGCAGCGCGAGCGCTCCGGGTTCAGGCAGGAAGACCTGTGCACGCGGCAGCGCCGCAGCCCACTCCAGCAGCCACCACAGCAGATCCATCAGCCAGGCTGCCAGCGTCAGCAGCGGAGTCGCGAGGGCAGGCAGACCCACCAGCAGCAGCCCGGCGCCCAGCAGTGCGAGCGGCACCACACCCAGGCTGACCCAGGGCACGGCGAGCAGATTGGCCGCCGCGCCCGCCACCGAGGCCTGGCCGAAGAAGAACACCGTCAAGGGCAGCAAACCGAGGCTGGCCACCAGCTGTGCGCCCAGCATGCGCCGCCAGCCCGGCAGCTGCTGCAGGTCGGCGGGCATGCACCAGAGCAGCCAGGCCACGCCGATGAAGGACAGCCAGAAGCCCGCGCCCAGCACCGACAGCGGATCGCTCAGCAGAAGCACGAGCAAGGCCAGCGAATAGGCCTGCCACGTGCTGGAGCGTCGGCGCAGCAGCACGGCCAGCAGCGCCGCAGCCACCATCAGCAGGCTGCGCAGCACCGGCACGCCGAAACCGGCCAAGGCCGCATATCCGGCCGCGCCGACCAGGGCTGCGAGGGCAGCGCCCTGCGGCAGCGGTAGGCGCAGGCCGAGGCTGGGCCGCAGTCGGTAGAAGCCGCGTGCGAGCAGGGCGAACAGGCCGGCCACCAAGCCTACGTGCAGGCCCGAGATCGACATCAGATGGCCGACCCCCGTTGCGCGCAGCACCTCCCAGTCGGCTTCGTCGAAAGCGCGGGTATCGGCCACGGTGAGCGCACGGAGGAAACGCGAGCCGGCGTGCAGCGGCCCCTCGCCGCCAAGGGCCTCGACCATGTCCTGCGACAGCTGCGCCCGCAGCGCATCCAGCCCCGCGCCAGGCGAGAGTTCGCGATTGTCCGGATGTTCGCGCACATAGCCCGTGGCCGCGAGGCGGCGCTGCAGCGCATGGCGCTCGAAGTCGAAGCCGCCGGGATTGGCCACCCCGCGCGGCGCCTTCAGCCGCAGCTGCAGACTCCAGCGACTGCCGGCGGCGGGCGCCTGCTCGCTGCGATACCAGCCGATACGCAACAGCCGGCCGGCCAGCACCGCCGCCTCGCCTTCGCCAGTCTCGACGCGAAAGTCGAAGCGCACCGCATCCAGGCCGCGCTGGGGCAGCCCCTCGATGCGACCCTGCACACGCAGGTCGCGACCTTCCAGCTCGACTGGCAAACGCTGCTGCAGGGCCGACTGCGCCGCGAGCAAGGCCAGCGCTGCGCCAAACAGCGCAGCCCCGCCCCAGCGCAAGAGGCTCGAACGTGGACGCGGCGACAGCCAGACCAGCAGGCCCAGCACCAGGGACAGCCACTGCATCCAATCCGCCGGAAAGCGCGGCAATGTCAGCGCCGCCGACATGCCGACCAGCAGACTCAGCGCGCTGCCGATGCCGAACGCCGGCGCAGCGGGAGTCGCGCGAATGGGAGCGGACCCTGCCGACACGGGCACGGTCGCCATGCCGCCTGGCCTCAGGCCGCCGCCAGCGGCCGCAGCCGACCGCCCGAGAGCTCGAGCGCGCGATCCATCTTTCGAGCGAGCGCGCGGTCGTGCGTCACCAGAACGAAGCTGGTGCCAACCTCGCGGTTGAGCTCCAGCATCAGCCCGTAGACCGAGGCCGCGGTCTTCTCGTCGAGGTTGCCGGTGGGCTCGTCGCCGAGTACGCAGGCGGGCCGCGTCACCAGCGCACGCGCCACCGCGCAGCGCTGGCGTTCGCCGCCGGACAGCTCGCCCGGCTTGTGGCGCAGGCGCGCGCCCAAGCCCACGCGATCGAGCAGGGCCGCGGCCTGGCGCTCGGCCTCGGCGACACTGCGGCCGGCGATCAGCAGCGGCATGCAGACGTTCTCGAGCGCGGTGAACTCCGGCAGCAGGTGATGGAACTGGTAGACGAAGCCCAGCGCCCGGTTGCGCAGGCGGCCGCGCTCGGCGTCGGAAAGCCGGCTCATCGCCTCGCCGGCGACGAAGACTTCGCCTGCGCTCGGCGTATCGAGCCCGCCGAGGATGTGCAGCAGGGTGCTCTTGCCCGCGCCTGAGGCGCCGACAATGGCGACGGTTTCACCACGCGCGACCTCGAAATCAATCGACTCGAAGACCTGTGTGTGCAGGTCACCTTCGGCATAGGTCTTGGCCAGCCCGCGGCAGGCGATGACGGCATTCGACTCAGTCATGGCGCATCACTCGTAGCGCAGGGCGGCGGCGGGCTCGGTGCGCGAGGCGCGCCAGGCCGGATACAGGGTGGCGATCATGCTCATCACCAGCGCCACCGCCACGATCAGGCCGACGTCATCGCCGCGCAGGTCGGTGGGCAGGCCGGTGATGTAGTAGACGTCCGCCGGCATCACCTCGAAGCCGAAGGTCGTTTCGATGGCCTTGACCACATGATCGAGGTTCCAGGTCAGGCTGACGCCGCCAATCAGTCCGAGCAGTACACCAACCACGCCGATCAGACTGCCCTGCACCACGAACACGCCCATGATCGAGCGCGGGCTCATGCCCAGCGTGCGCAGGATGGCGATGTCGGCCTGCTTGTCGGTGACCAGCATCACCAGCGAGCTGACCAGGTTGAAGGCGGCCACGCCGACGATCAGCGAGAGGATGATGAACATCACCGTCTTCTCCATCTGGATCGCGCGGAAGAAGTTGCTGTGGTCGGCGCTCCAGTCGCGGATGCGGTAGTAGCGGTCGAGCTTGTCGGTGAGATCGCGGGCCACCTGCCAGCCCTGCATCATGTCGGTGAGCTTGAGCCGCACGCCGGTCACGCCATCGCCCATGCGCAGCAGGCGCTGGGCGTCCTGCATGTGGATGATGGCGAGCTGGCGGTCGTACTCCTGCATGCCGGCGCTGAAGATGCCGGCGACGGTGAAACGGCGCATCTGCGGCGCCACGCCGACCGGCGTGCTGCGGAACTCCGGCACCATCACGGTGATGCTGTCGCCCACGCCGACGCCCAGGTAGAGAGCAAGGTCGGCGCCCACCAGCACGCGGAAAGCGCCGGGCTCGAGGTCGGTGAGCGCACCTTCCTTCATGAGCTCGGCGATCTCGCTGACCTCCGGCTCGCGCTCTGGATCCACTCCGCGCAGCAGGGCGCCCTGGCTGCGGCCGGCCTGCAGCAGGGATTCGCGCTCGACGTAGGGCGCAGCCCCCAGCACGCGGGCATCGGATTTCGCCAGCTCGACCGCGCGCGGCCAGTCCTGCAGGTCCTCACCGGCGCCGCTGATGGTGGCGTGGGCGACCATGCCGAGGATGCGCGCGCGCAGCTCCTGCTCGAAGCCGTTCATCACCGAGATCACCGTGATCAGCGCGGTGACGCCGATGGCGATGCCCAGCATCGAGGCCAGCGAGATGAAGGAAATGAAGTGGTTGCGCCGCTTGGCGCGCGTGTAGCGCAGGCCGATGGCGATTTCGATGGGGCGGAACACGGGGCGGGCGGCCTGTCAGTGGGTCGGGGTCGAACTTGGTACCTGCGCGCGCTCGCCGTGGCGATCCAGCCAGAGCCGCAGCACCCGCAGCTGCGGGCCCGGCAGGGTATCCGATGCCAGCGGCCAGCGGAGCAGCCGGCCCTGAATCCGCAGCCTCAGCACGGCGATCGGACCGCGCGATTCCAGGCCAAGCAGTTCGGCCGGCGACGCTTCCGGAGTCGCCCTGCCGGGCGCGGCCTGCGGCCACCACTCGGCCTGACCGCTATCGTGCAGAAGCAGCCGTCCGCGGGGCAGCCTGTGCAGCCGCCAAAGGCTGATGGCCACCAGCAGCGGAGGCAGCGACAGGCTTGCCGTCGCCAGCTCAGACAGCCAAAGCGCCAACATGCCGAGCCCAGCCAGCGCGACCAGAGCGCCCTGCAGAAGCAGCGAAGGCTTCAACTCAAGCGGGAGGGAGCGCACTGATCGTTTCAACGAGACCGGCGATCACCGGATCGGAAGGGCGCTCGCGGCCGATGAACCAGCGCCACAGGGCGTCGTCCTCGCAGACCAGCAGGGCTTCGAAGGCTTCGCGATCGAAGGCCTCCGGCTGGCGCTCGGCGAGATCGAGGTAGCGCTCGAACAGCTGGTCGAGCTCGCGCATGCCGCGGCGCGAGCGCCAGCGCCAGCGGCGGAGATCTTCGGCAGTGATGGGGTCGGACATGCCTTTCGATTCGGGATTCGGGATTCGGGATTCGGGATTCGGGATTCGGGATTCGGGAAACGCTAGCCGAAGCGCAGCAGGCCGAGGGCCAGTACCGCGAGCAGCGCCCACAAACAGAGAGCACCCAGCACATAGGCCATGAAGCGGTGCATGACCTTGTTGTAGCTGCAGTGGATCGCGCTGTGGAGGACGCGCAGGGCGACGAAGGCCCAGGCAAGCCCGAGCACGAGGGCCCCACCCTGCCCCGTCTGCGCGGCCACCGCGACAGCGAAATAGAACAGCACCGGCAGCTCGAACAGGTTGCGGAAATTGTCGGCAGCGCGCGTGTCCTTCAACTTCGCCGCCATCTGCGCGGATGTCGCGACGGCCTGGGGATGGACACGCTCGCGCTTCATCTGCCCAAGACGTTCGACGTAGAGCCGGCACCAGACCAGAAAAGTCAGTGCTGCGAGGGCGAAGCCTGGTAGCAGGATGCTTTGCATGGGAACGAAGTTTCGGGATTCGGGATTCGGGATTCGGGATTCGGGATTCGGGATGCGGGGTGCGGGGTGCGGGGTGCGGCGTGCGGCGTGCGGCGTGCGGCGTGCGGCGTGCGGCGTGCGGCGTGCGGGCATAGGGTGGGCCCTGGCCCACCATGAGCGCCACCCTCGCCCCGGTCAAGCGGACGATCATCGCGAACGCGCGGGCAAGCGGCGGACGGCCAGCGACGCGCATGGCGTGCATGCAGGCCACGGTGGGCCAGGGCCCACCCCATCAAGCCTCTTGAGCTCCGCCCTGTGCGGAACCCGCTGAAGCCGGCATCGACCAAAAGTCCGACAGTCCCCCTAACAAAAAGGCGCCCCGAGGGCGCCTTTTTGTCGGCGCCTAAGCGCCTCGCCGCTGGATCATCAGCTTCTTGATCTCGGCGATCGCCTTGGCCGGGTTCAGGCCCTTGGGGCAGGTGCGAGCGCAGTTCATGATCGTGTGGCAGCGGTACAGGCGGAACGGGTCTTCCAGGTCATCCAGACGCGCGCCGGTGTCCTCGTCGCGGGAATCGATGATCCAGCGGTAGGCCTGCAGCAGGATGGCCGGGCCGAGGTAGCGGTCGCCGTTCCACCAGTAGCTCGGACAGCTGGTGCTGCAGCAGGCGCACAGGATGCACTCGTACAGGCCATCGAGCTTCGCGCGATCTTCCTTCGACTGCAGGCGCTCGCCCGAGGCCGGCGGCGCCGACTGCGTGCGCAGCCACGGGCGGATCGAGGCGTACTGCGCGTAGAAGTGGGTCAGGTCCGGCACCAGGTCCTTGATCACTTCCATGTGCGGCAGCGGGTACACCGGCACCTGCTTACCGCCGCAGTCGCTGATCGCCTTGGTGCAGGCCAGCGTGTTGGTGCCGTCGATGTTCATCGCACACGAACCGCAGATGCCTTCGCGGCAGGAGCGGCGGAAGGTCAGCGTGGGGTCGATCTCGTTCTTGATCTTGATCAGCGCGTCCAGAACCATCGGGCCGCAGCTGTCGAGGTCAACGTCATAGGTGTCGACCCGCGGGTTGGCATCGTCGTCCGGGTTCCAGCGGTACACCTTGAAGGTCCGCACCTTCTTGGCACCCGCCGGCGCCGGGAAGTGCTTGCCCTGGGTGATCTTGGAGTTCTTCGGCAGGGTGAATTCAGCCATGGCTCTTTGGGTCCGGGAATCGGGAATCGGGAGTCGGGAATCGTCAGAAGCAGGTCGAGGAGAGTCCGGAGGCGAGGGGAATCGAGCCAGCTCTGGCTCTTGCGATTCCCCATTCCCGATTCCCCATTCCCGGCCTCAGTACGTCCGCGCCTTCGGCGGCACCGCTTCGACTTCATTGGTGAGCGTGTACATATGCACCGGACGATAGTCGATGCGGGTCTGGCCCTTGTCGTCCACCCAGCACAGGGTGTGCTTGTGCCAGTTGTCGTCGTCGCGCTCGGGGAAGTCCTCGTGCGCATGCGCGCCGCGGGATTCCTTGCGGTTCTCGGCCGAGACCACGGTCGCCACCGCCTGACCCAGCAGATTCTGCAGCTCCAGTGTTTCAATCAGGTCCGAGTTCCAGACCAGCGAGCGGTCGGAGACGCGGATGTCCTCGAAGCCGGCGTGGATCTCGCGCATCTTCTCGACGCCTTCGACCAGGCTGCTGGAGGTGCGGAACACCGCCGCGTGGTTCTGCATCGTGCGCTGCATCTTCAGGCGCAGCTCGGCCGTGGGCGTGCCGCCCTTGGCATTGCGCAGCGTGTCGAGGTTGGCCAGCGACTTGTCGCAGGCCGAGGCCGGAAGCGCCTTGTGGTTCTGGCCGGGCTTGATCGTCTCGGCGCAGCGGTTGGCCACCGCACGACCGAACACGACCAGATCCAGCAGCGAGTTCGAGCCCAGGCGATTGGCGCCATGCACCGACACGCAGGCGGCTTCGCCGATCGAATACAGGCCCGGCACCACGGTGTCGGGGTTACCGTTCTTCAAGGTCACCACTTCGCCGTGGTAGTTGGTCTGCAGGCCGCCCATGTTGTAGTGCACGGTCGGCAACACCGGAATCGGCTGCTTGGTGACGTCGACGCCAGCGAAGATGCGCGCGGACTCGGCGATGCCCGGAAGCTTCTCGTGAATCACCTCGGGGCCGAGATGCTGCAGGTTCAGGAAGATATGGTCGGCGTGCTCACCGACGCCGCGACCCTCGCGGATCTCGATGGTCATCGAACGGCTGACCACGTCGCGCGAAGCCAAGTCCTTGGCGTTCGGCGCGTAGCGCTCCATGAAGCGCTCGCCCTTCGAGTTGGTCAGATAACCACCCTCGCCGCGCACGCCCTCGGTGATCAGGCAGCCGGCGCCGTAGATGCCGGTCGGGTGGAACTGCACGAACTCCATGTCCTGCAGGGGCAGGCCGGCGCGCAGGGCCATGCCGCCGCCGTCGCCGGTGCAGGTGTGGGCCGAGGTCGCCGAGAAGTAGGCGCGGCCGTAGCCACCCGTCGCCAGCACCACGCCCTGGGCACGGAACAGGTGCAGGTCGCCGGTCGCCATCTCCAGAGCGAGCACGCCGCGGCAGGCGCCTTCCTCATCCATGATCAGGTCGAGCGCGAAGAACTCGATGAAGAAGCGCGCGTCATGCGCCAGCGACTGCTGGTAAAGCGTGTGCAGGATCGCGTGGCCGGTGCGGTCGGCGGCGGCGCAGGTGCGCTGCGCGGTGCCCTTGCCGTAGTGCGTCGTCATGCCGCCGAACGGACGCTGGTAGATCTTGCCGTCCTCGGTGCGCGAGAAGGGCACGCCGTAGTGCTCGAGCTCGATGATGGCCGGGATCGCCTCGCGGCACATGTACTCGATGGCGTCCTGGTCGCCCAGCCAATCCGAGCCCTTGATGGTGTCGTAGAAGTGGAAGCGCCAGTCGTCCTCGCCCATGTTGGCGAGCGCGGCGGAGATGCCGCCCTGCGCCGCCACCGTGTGCGAGCGGGTCGGGAAGACCTTGCTGATGCAGGCGGTGTTCAAACCCTTCTGGGCGAGGCCGAAGGTCGCGCGCAGGCCGGCGCCGCCGGCCCCCACCACGACCATGTCGTACTTGTGTTCGATGATCTTGTAAGCGCTCATGGGTACTCGCTCGGGCTGGCTCAGGCGCTGAAGGCGATGCGGCCGATCGCGATGATCGCGGCCAGGCCCAGCACGACGTAGACGAACTTGACGGCGATCATCAGGGTGATCTCCAGCCAGCCGACGTGGATGTAGTCCTCGATCACCACCTGCAGGCCCAGGCGGGCGTGCCAGAAAGCGGTGCCGACAAACAGAATCAGCAGCAGCGCATTGACCGGCTGCGCGATGGTGAGGCGCACGGTGGCGTAGTCGGCTCCCGCCAGCGACACCAGCAGGTAGAGCACGTACAGCACCAGCGGCACCAGCGCGATGGCGGAGACGCGCTGCGCCCACCAGTGGGCGGTGCCGTCCTTGGCCGAGCCGAGGCCGCGGGCCTTGGCGAGCGGGTTGCGGAGGCTCATGCCGCACCTCCCAGCACCACGCCCCAGATGCCCAGCGCCGACACGATCGCCAGTGCGATCACGGTGTAGCCGGAGGCATAGACCTTGGACATCTCGAAGCCGCGGCCAGCATCCCAGAACAGGTGGCGAATGCCGTTGAACAGGTGGTAGCAGATCGCCAGCGTGAACAGGAACAGCGCGACCTGCCCCGGAATCGAGCCGGCGATCGCTGCGAATCGCGCATAGGCTTCGGGCCCGGCGGCGACGCTGATCAACAGGCCCGCAATGCCAAGTGCGACCAGCGCGTTGACGATGCCCGAGATGCGGTGGCTGATCGACAGCACCGACGTGATCTGCGGCCGATAGACCTGCAGATGCGGCGAGAGGGGACGTTTGCGTGTGCTCATTCCTGGATCCCGATTCGTGACGCGCAATGTTCGGCGGATGCGCGCGAACGCCGCGTCGAATCGGTACGTGATCCAAGGCGTGAACGCGGCAAGCAAGGCACCGCGGGATGCAGGGGGCGACGAAAGATTCCGGATGACAGCTCCGCAGGCCGCGGAGACCACCGCGCCGGAGCTCAGAAGTCGATGCAGCGGCCGTTCTTTTCCCAGTCGCCGTAGCGGGTGGGCTCGGGGCCTTCTCGGCCACCGATCTCGCGCGGCATGTCCTTGGCCGCCGCGTCGGCGCCCGCTTCGGGGGCCTCGGTCGGGGTTGGATCAGGCGGCGTCGCGGGCGTCGGGGCTGGCTGCACTTGGCCTATCATCTCGGGGTTATCAAGCCGCGGAAGGGTACTCCGCGGCCCCCGATGTCGCAAGACAACAAAGGTCGCAACCCGCCGTGAAGCCCTTGTCAGCAAGCCTTTCCACGCCTGTCGAAGGACGACTTGAAGGCTGGTCGGCAGCCCATGCGGAAGGCCCGGAAGCCGCCGCCTTCCTGCAGTCGCAGCTGTGCTCGGATGTCCAGTCGCTGCAGATTGGCCAAGCGCAATGGAGCGCATGGCTCAATCCCAAAGGACGCGTGATCGCGCTGATCCTGCTGCTGCGCAGCGAAGTGCAGGGCTTCGAGCTCCTGCTTCCGGACCACCCCGCCGACAGCCTCGTGCCGCAGCTTTCGCGCTTCATCCTGCGCCGCAAAGCGCAGCTTGCCGCGAGCGCGCCAACACGATTCGAAGCAGGTATTGGCACGCCGCCGCCAGCGGGCGCGCTGAGGCTTGGCGGCGAGGTCGAGCGCTGGATGCTCTGGCAGCCACCAACCGCGCCCACGCCGGAGGAGAGAGAGATCGACGCGGAATGGCGCCTGCAGGACATCCTCTGCGGCCTGCCCCGCCTCGGCCCCGAAGGCGGCAGCCACACCGCGCACATGCTCGGCCTGGAGCGCCTCGGCGCGATCAGCCTGTCGAAAGGCTGTTACCCCGGGCAGGAGATCGTGGCGCGCACCCACTACCTCGGGCAGTCGAAGCGTGGCCTGGTCTGCCTGCGCCTGGACGCAAACGAAGCGCCAGAACCCGGAACCAGCGTGCATGCGGCGGGCACAGCGGTGGGCGAAGTGCTGGGCAGCGTTGCCGACAGTACGGGGCACCATTACGTGCAAGCTGTGGCATCAGGATTGCAAGCGGGTTCGCACTGCGAATGCGCAGGGCGTGACGCCGAGGTGCTGGAACTTTCACCGGCGCCGCTGCCGCTCAGCTGAACCGCTGATCGACGACCTCCTGACAGCAGGTGGACCCTGCGTGACGGGGTCTGCTATACGGCGGCGTTTGGTGACGGGTGCGCGGACCGCATCCGCACTTCCCGAAGGCCCGGTCAACAGGGTCGGTTTGCTGCAGGCACAAGGAGACAGCAATGCGAATCGCAACAGGGGGGGATGGCCGCCGCTCGCGCGCAGGCGGCGTGTGGGCGGCGTGGGCCGTCGCACTGCTGATGGGCTGCATGGCTTGCCAAGCCGCTTTGGCGGCGGAGTACAAAGTGGCGCTGGAACCGGCCTACACGCCCGAGAACAACGTCCAGATCTACCAGCCGCTGCTCGACTATCTGTCGCGCGAGACCGGACATCGGTTCGTCGCGGTCAGCGCCCGCAACTACAACTTCCACTGGCGCGACCTGCGGCAGGCGGCCGCCGTCGACTTCGCCTTCGAGGAAGCCCACTTCACCGACTACCGTGCCCAGCGCCAAGGTTTCCGGCCGCTGGCCCGCCTGGCCGAACGGACGTCCTACGCCCTGATCGCACAGCCCGAACTGGCCGAGGGCGGCATGGACGCCCTGGTCGGCAAGCGCCTGGTCTCGATGACCTCGCCCAGTCTCGGCTACGCGCTGTTGTTCGAGATGTTCACCAACCCGATCGCTCAGCCTGACATCCGCTCGGAAGCGGCTTCCTGGCGCGATGGTGTCGAGATGATCTTCGGCGACGAGGCGGATGCCGCGATGGTGCCGCGCTTCATCGCGGACCTCTATCCCAACCTGCAGGTGATGAGCATCAGCCGCGAGTTCCCGGGCATGGCCTTCTCGGCAGCGCCCGGCATCCCCGAGGACGTCGCGACAGCCGTGCGTGAAGCCCTGCTCAAGCTGCACGAGAATCCCGAGGCCTACCAGGTGCTGGTCGAGATCGGATCGACCCGCTTCGAGCCGACCCGCGCCGCCGAGTACGCCGGTAGCCAGGACGTGCTGAAGGGCTTCTTCGGATATCAGTGAAGCGGACCCTTGGGCCGCGGGATTCGGGATTCGGGATCGGCCCGCGAGCCTATGCTGCTGCGACCGCGGGCCTGTCCAGTGAGCGCGGCTGCAACGCTGCTCCCGTCGCCGCAAGGTGCGTCTGCAGGCGTTCAGGCTTCGACGGAGATGCCAACCAAGGCCGCTTGTTTTCGAGCGACTTCCGGAGCCGCAGTCCCCGGCTTCACTTGAGCACCGGCTCGGAAAAGGCCGCTGCCATCTCCCGATACAGCTCGCGCTGGCGCTCACCGCGCGCCGGCGGGGCCTGCACTTCGAGCAGCACGATCTGATCGCCGGCTGGAGTACCGGGCAGCCCGCGCCCGCGCAGGCGCAGGCGCCTGCCCGTATTGCTCTCCGGCGGAATCTTCAGCTCGACCGGTCCGCCAAGCGTAGGCACGCTCAGCGTCGCGCCGAGCGCGGCCTGCCAGGGCATCACAGGCAAGCGGTGGACCACATTGCGGCCATCGACTTCGAAGCGCGCATGATCCCGGTAGGCGATTTCCAGCAGCAGGTCGCGCCCCTGCCCCCCCTGCCCCGCCAGGCGGATGTTCTGTCCCGGCTGGATCCCTGCGGGAATCTTGACCTCCAGCGTGCGCCCATCGACCTCGACGCGCTGACGACCGCCGGCGTAGACGGTCTCCAGCTCGACCTCAAGCCGAAGCTTGCGCTCGGTGCGCGGCGCCGGGCCGCTTCCCGCCGGCCCGCGTGCGCCGCGCGCGCGCGCGCCGCCGAACAGCGAGTCGAAGAAGTCGCTGAAGCCACCGCCGCCGAAATCGCCCTGGGCGCCGTCGTAGTCCCAGCCCGGCGGCGGGCGGAAGTCCTGGCCCTGACGGAACCCGCCGGCGCGCAGCTGCTCGTAGGCGTTGCGCTTGCCCGGGTCCTTCAGCACTTCGTAGGCCTCGTTGATCGCCTTGAAGCGCTCCTCGGCCCCGGCCTCCTTGCTGACGTCAGGGTGGTACTTGCGAGCGAGCCGGCGGTAGGCGGCCTTGATGTCCGCGTCGCTGGCGCCCGGCTCCACGCCCAGCGTCTTGTAGTAGTCCTTGAACTCCATGGGGTTTCCGAAAGCTGTGTGCTGGCGACTCAAGTGATCGATCGCTACGAAGCCTTCGCCTGGCGAAGCCCCGCCCGATCATGCAAAGCCCGCGGACCAGCCGCGGGCTTTGCAAGCTTAACCGCTGGGCTGGCCTCAGCCGGCGTTGACCGAGATGCGACGCGGCGTGGTCTCGGGCCGCTTGGGAATCACGATCTCCAGCACGCCGTGCGCGCCCTTGGCCTCGATGCCGTCCGGATTGGCCGTATCCGGCAGGGCGAAGCGGCGGTAGAAGCTGCCCCGCGAGCGCTCGATGCGGGTGTAGTTGGCGCCCTCTTCCTTGCTCTCGCTGCTGCGCTCGCCACGGATCGAAAGGATGCCCTTGTCCATGTGGATCTCGATGTCCTTGGGATCGACGCCCGGAATGTCGGCCTCGATCACGAAGCGGCTCGGCTCCTCGCGGATGTCGACGCGCGGCGCCCATTGGCTGGTGACGACGTTCGACTGGTCACCTTCGGCGGGCTCGCCGAAGAAGCGTTCGAAGACCTGCTTCAGTTCACTCTGCAGGCCGCCCTGGACAGCCCGGCTGTGATCGACCCAGGGATAACGTGACGTGCTCATGTCTGCTCTCCTGCTGGAAACGGGCGGCACCGCGGCCGCCGACGCTGCGAAAAGTGCGAGCGCCGCGCAGGATTTCAAGGGCGGGTGAAGAGGCGGTGTTCAGCCTGACCCGGCTTCAGGAACGGCGCTCAAGCTCGACGAAGTCGAATGCTTGCGCGTGCCGCGCGTCCACCGGATGGTGGCAGCGCGCGCGCTCGACCCAGCCGCCACGGTCGAAGTGCGGGAACCAGGTGTCGGCGCCTTCGACCTCGACATCGACCTCGGTCAGGTGCAGGCGCTGCGCGCGCGGCAGCAGCTGGGCGTAGAGCTCACCGCCGCCGATCACCATCAGCGCCTGGGCGCCCGCTTCTGCAGCGATGCCCAGCGCCGCCTCGAAGGTGTTCACCGCCTGCATGCCCACGAAGGGCACGCGGCCGCTGCGGGTGAGTACCAGGTTCAGTCGTCCGGGCAGGGCGCGCCCCAGCGACTCCGCTGTCTTGCGTCCCATCAGCAGCGGCTTGCCCAAGGTCAGCGCCTTGAAGTGCCTGAGATCATCGGGCAGCGACCAGGGCAACGCATTGCCGCGACCGATCGCCTGCGCGCGGTCCATCGCGACGACCAGCTCGATGCGCGGGCTCACACTGCCACCGGCGCCTTGATCGCCGGGTGTGGCTCATAGCCCTCGATGGCGATGTCCTCGAAACGGAAGGCGAACAAATCGCGCACCTCGGGGTTCAGTCGGAGCTGCGGCAGGGGGCGCGGGCTGCGGGTGAGCTGCTCGCGCGCCTGCTCGAAATGGTTCGAGTAGAGGTGCGCATCGCCCAGCGTGTGCACGAAATCACCGACTTCGAGCTCGCAGACCTGGGCGACCATGTGGGTCAGCAGCGCATAGCTCGCGATGTTGAAGGGCACGCCGAGAAAGATATCGCCCGAGCGCTGGTAGAGCTGACAGGACAGCCGTCCCTGCGCCACGTAAAACTGGAACAGGCTGTGGCAGGGCATCAGCGCCATCTGCTCCAGCTCGCCGACGTTCCAGGCCGAAACAATCAGGCGGCGCGAATCCGGGTTGCGGCGGATCTCGTCCACCACCCAGCGCATCTGGTCGATCGTGCGGCCGTCAGCCGCCTGCCAGGCCCGCCACTGCTTGCCGTAGACCGGCCCCAGCTCGCCCTCGGCATCCGCCCATTCGTCCCAGATGCTGACCTTGTGCTCCTTGAGGTAGGCGATGTTGGTCTCGCCGCGCAGGAACCACAGCAGCTCATGGATGATCGAGCGAAGGTGCAGCTTCTTGGTGGTGACCAGCGGGAAACCCTCGCGCAGGTCGAAGCGCATCTGCCAGCCGAACACCGAGCGCGTGCCGGTGCCGGTGCGGTCGGATTTCTCTGTGCCCTGTTCGAGCACGTGGCGCAGCAGATCGAGATAGGCCTGCATCCGAATCTCCGGTTGTCGGTTCGAGTGTCGAGTCAGACCGAACGGGGCGTGGTCGCGCGCAGCGACAGCCCGATCAGCAGCAGCCCGACCAGCACCAGCGGCAGGCTCAGCAGCATGCCCATGGTGAACCAGCCGAAGGCGAGGTAACCGATGTGTGCATCCGGCTCGCGCACGAACTCCACGGCGAAGCGGAACAGCCCATAGCCCAGCGCGAACGCACCCGACACCGCATAGCGCTTGCGCGGCTGGGCCGAGAACCACCACAGCAGGCCGAACAGCACCAGGCCTTCGAGGAAGGCTTCGTAGAGCTGCGAAGGGTGGCGGGCAAAGGCATCCAGCGCGCCTTGCGCATGCAGCTGCTGCAGCTCGGCCGCGGGCAGATCGCGGTACTCGCGCGGCAGGCCGCTGGGAAAGATCACCGCCCAGGCGACATCGCTGGTGCGGCCCCAGAGCTCGCCGCCGATGTAGTTGCCGATACGCCCGAACAGCAGGCCCAGCGGCACCAGTGGGGCAACGAAGTCGAGCGTCTCCCAGATCGAGCGCCCCTGCCCACGCGACCACCACCATACGGCGACCATCACGCCGAGCAGGCCGCCGTGGAAGCTCATTCCACCCTTCCACACGCGCAGGATCGACAGCGGATCCGCCAGCGCCTCCTGCCAGCCGTAGAACACGATGTAGCCGAGGCGGCCACCCAGCACCACGCCGAGCATGCCGTAGAACATCAGGTCGCCGAAGGCTTGCTCGCTGACTCCGAAGCGTCCCTGACGCAGGCGTTGCCGGCCCAGCCACCAGGCGGCGCCGAAGGCCAGCAGGTACATGATCCCGTACCAGTGCACGGGCCAGCCGAACAGGCTGATCGCGATCGGGTCGATCTGGTGCAGAGGGAAGTTCGACGCGCTCATGCGATCAGGCCGGCAGCACGCGGCAGACGTAGCCCTTCAGGTAGTCCGTCTCGACGATGGCGGCATGCACCGGATGGTCGGCGGACTGCTGCAGCTGGCAGAGCACCTGCACCTGCCGATCCAGATGGCGCGCGCCGGCCTGGATGGCCTCCAGCAGGGCATCGCGACCCATGTGGTAGCTGCAGGACGCAGTCACCAACAGGCCATCGCGCTCCAGCACCTGCATGGCCATCTCATTGATGCGGCGGTAGGCCAGCGCGCCTTCCTTGAAATCCTTGCGGCGCTTGACGAAGGCCGGCGGGTCGAGGATCACCAGATCCCACTTGCGGCGCTCGGCACGCGCCTGCTTCAGGTACTCGAAGGCATCGGCGCAGACCGCCTCGACGGTGTCGCCGAAACCGTTGCGGCGGGCGTTGTCGCGGATCTGCTCGCAGGCCGGGCCCGAGGCATCGACACAGGTGACCTCACTGGCGCCGAAGCCTGCGGCGCGGATGCCCCAGGCGCCGACGTAGCTGAAGACATCCAGCACGCGCAGGCCCGGGACGAGCTTGCGCAGGCGCTCGCGGTTGTCCTGCTGGTCGAAGAACCAGCCGGTCTTCTGGCCGTGCTGGACGTCGACCGCGAACTTCAGCCCGCCCTCGTCGACGATGACCCGCTCCGGCACCTCGCCGAAGGCCACTTCGACATAGGACGACAGGCCTTCGATGGCGCGCGCGCCGCCGTCGTTGCGCAACAGCAGGGCAGCCGGATTGAGCACCTTGCGCACGGCATCGACGACGGCGTCCTTCATGCGCTCCATGCCGGCCGTGCCCAGCTGGGCGACAACGACATCGCCGAAGCGGTCGATCACCAGCCCGGGCAGGCCATCGGACTCGCCGTAGACCAGCCGGTAGTGCGGCGTGTCGAACAGGCGCTCGCGCAGGGCCAGGGCCACGTTCAGACGATGCACCAGCAGCGAGCGGTCCAGCGCGTGGCCGCCGCGGTCGAGCAGGCGCGCGCAGATCAGGGTCGAGGGGTTCACGTAGCCGGTGCCGACCGGCTTGCCGCCGGCATCCAGCACGTGCACCGGACTGCCGGCCTCCATCGCCGTGAGCGGAGAACGCGCCACGTCGACCTCGTTGCTGAACACCCACAGGTGGCCAGCGCGCAGTCGGCGGTCTTCGCCGCGCTTCAGGATCAGGGCGGGGTAATCGGCAGCAGTCATTGCGGGTATTTCCTTGTGGCCGGCGTTCAGCGCGGCGGGGTCAGGGCCAGGCGCGCGGCAGAAGCAGCAGCGCCCAGCACAGCAGTACGTTCATCATCAGCACGAAGACCGCGGCCGAACCCATGTCCTTGGCGCGGCCGGCGAATTCGTTGTGTTCGGGGCCCATGCGGTCGACCGCCGACTCGATCGCCGAGTTCAGCAGCTCGGCCGACAGCACCAGCAGCAGGCTGCCGACCAGCAGGACGCGCTCCATCGGTGTCTGCCCGAGCCACAGTCCGAGCGGACAGAGAACCACGAACAGGTAGACCTCCAGCCGGAACGAAGCCTCCAGCCGGAAGGCCGCCGCCAAGCCCTGCATCGACCATTTGAAGGCCTTCCACATGCCGCCCGGGCCGCGTGGAATCAGGGAATTGACGCGGTCGGGCATGTGTCGCGAAGTCCAGGGCTGCGGCGGCCGCGGAGGCGCGGCAGTCCGGATAGTGTAGTCGGCGCGCCCGGCTTGGCGAAGCGCCGGCAGGCGCTACCATCCGCCACCAGCCGTCACAGCCGCGCGGCGCGCGCGTCGCGCATTCCTCAAATGCACACTGATCACCACGGAGAACCGCAACGATGTTCGACCCCGAGCGACTACTGAAGCAGATGCTGGGCGGCGCCCTGGGCGGCACGCTGGGCGGCGATCGCGGACGCAAGAAGCACAAATCGCGCGGCGGCATCGGCGGTGCCCTCGGCGGCCTCGGCACCGGCCAGAAGGCCGCCCTGGGCTTGGGCGCGCTCGGTGTAGCCATGGCCGCCTGGGAGCATTACAAGGGCCAGTCCGCCTCCACGGCGCAGCCTGCGCCAGCCGCGCAGCCACTGCCGGCGATGAGCCCGCCTCCCCCTCCTCCGCCTCCGCCCGCGCCGGCCGCCATGATGGCGCCCTCCGCAGCACCGAAGGCGTTGGTGCCCGAGGCCCTGCTGGTGATCCGCAGCATGATCGCGGCTGCGGCCGCCGACGGCCTGATCGACGGCAACGAGCGCGAGGCCATCCTTGGCCGCGCCCAGGACGCCGGCCTGGACGCCGACGATCTCGCCGCCCTGCGCCAGGAGCTGGCGCAACCGCTGTCCATGCCCGAGCTGCTGGCGCAGACGCCGGCGCACCTGGCGGCCGAGGTCTACGCCGCCGCGCTGATCACCATCAGCGTCGACACCGAGGCCGAGCGGCGCTGGATGCAGCGTCTGGCCGAAGGCCTGAAGCTCGACGATTCGCAGCGCGCCCAGCTCGACGCGCAGTTCGCCTCCCTTCCGCAGTAAAGGACGACCCCATGCACGCTTGGTACCTCAGCTACGGCGGCCAGCAGATCGGCCCGCTCGACCCCGCCGCCGCCGCCGCGCAGGCCCGGCAGAACCCCAATGGCCACTGCTGGCGCGCGGGCTTCGCCGAATGGATGCCGATCAACGCCTGCACCGAGCTCACCGGCGCAGGCAGCGGCGCCCTCGTCGCGCCAGTGGCACCGCCGCCGGTCGGCCAGCGCAGCGCCGACGAGATCGACTACCAGGTCTTCGGCCACGACATGCAGTTCGTCGAGATCGAGCTCGACCCCGGCGAGAGCGCCGTCGCCGAAGCCGGTGCGATGATGTTCAAGGACGCGCAGATCCAGATGGAGACGGTGTTCGGCGACGGCAGCCACAGTGGCCAGGGCAGCAGCTTCATGGACAAGCTGCTGGGCGCCGGCAAGCGCGTGATCACCGGCGAAAGCCTGTTCACCACGCTGTTCTCCAACGCCGGCAGCGGCAAGGCCAAGGTCGCCTTCGCCTCGCCCTACCCCGGCACCATCATCCCGCTGTCGCTGAAGAACTACGGCGGCCGCCTGATCTGCCAGAAGGACAGCTTCCTGTGCGCCGCGCGCGGCGTCAGCATCGGCATCTTCTTCCAGAAGAAGATCATGACCGCTCTGTTCGGCGGCGAGGGCTTCATCATGCAGAAGCTCGAAGGCGACGGGCAGGTCTTCGTGCATGCCGGCGGCACCGTGGTCGAGCGCGAGCTGAAGGCCGGCGAGCGCCTCGATGTAGACACCGGCTGCGTGGTCGCGCTCACCCAGACCGTGGGCTTCGACGTCAAGCCCGTGGGCGGCATCAAGTCGATGCTGTTCGGCGGCGAGGGCGTGTTCCTCGCCACCCTGACCGGCCCCGGCCATGTCTGGCTGCAGTCCCTGCCCTTCTCGCGCATGGCGGGCCGCATGTTCGCTGCGGCCTACCAGCGCGGCGGCAGCAAGGAGGAGGGCTCGGTGCTGGGCGGCCTCGGCGGCATCCTGTCGGGCGATCGCGGCTTCTGATCGCCTCTCGCGCAAGCAAAGGCGCCGCGCTTGGGCGGCGCCTTTCTCGTTCTCAGCCAGCCACTTTCACTCGGCCGCAGGCGCAGCGCGACGCCCATCCGGATCGGCCTCATCGGCGAAGATCGCTACGCCACGCTCGCCCTCCACCGTGATCCAACCACGGTACATGCCGGCGGTGTTGAAGGGCATGCGGATTGAACCCTGGCCATCGATGGCGATGACGCCGCCGTCGCCGCCCAGTCTGGGCACCTCCTCCATCAGCACGGCATCGGCGGCCTGCGCCAGCGTCTGCCCGCCGTAGCGCATGCGCGCGCAGATGTCGTGCGCCACCGACAGGCGGATGAAGAATTCGCCCCAGCCGGTCGCCGAGACGCCGCAGCCGGCATCGGCATAAGTGCCGGCGCCGATGATCGGCGCATCGCCCACGCGGCCCCAGCGCTTGTTGACCATGCCGCCGGTCGAGGTCGCCGCGGCGATGCGCCCGCGATGATCGAATGCAACGGCACCCACGGTGCCGAAATAGGTCGAGGCCGGAATCGCAGCCTGCGCCTTCTCGCGTTCCAGCACGGTCTGCAGCTGGTTCCAGCGCTGCTCGGTGCGGAAGTAGGACGGGTCCACCTGTTCGATGCCGCGCTCTGCGGCGAAGCGCTCCGCGCCCTCGCCGATCAGCATCACGTGCGGCGAGTCGTCCATCACCTTGCGCGCGAGATCAATCGGATTGCGCACGGTGCGCAGGCCGGCTACGGCGCCCGCGCGCCGCGTGCTGCCGTCCATGATCGAAGCATCCAGCTCGTTGTGGCCCTCGTGGGTGAACACCGCGCCCTTGCCCGCGTTGAAGTAGGGCGAGTCCTCCAGCACCTTCACCGAAGCCACGACGGCATCCAGGCTGGCCCCGCCTTCGGCCAGTACGGCCGCGCCTGCGTCCAGCGCCCGGTTGAGGTCGGCCCGGATCGCGGCATCGATCTCGGGCGTGATCGCCTCGCGGGTGAGCGTGCCGGCGCCGCCGTGGATGACCAGGGCGAAGCGGCCATCGTCAGCGTGAACGGCGAGTGGCAGGGCAAGCGAGAGGACAAGGCAGAGACGCAAGCGGCGGACATTCATGGCGGGGGGGCACTGCGCTGAGAATGGGTCCGGCACCATCGCGACTGCGCGGATCATCGGTCAAGTGCCGATCGCATCGCCTATCGACCCGCTGTGCCCCGAACCCTCCTGACCGCTTCACAGCCGCGCGTCGCGGATCGGGTGTACTCGGAGAAACAAAGGGGCGTCATCCCCGCGAAGGTGGGGATCCAGACGTCTCGCGACTGCGGCCGGCTCGTTCTGGGCCCCGTCCCCGCCTTCGCGAGCAGGCTCTTCGCGGGAGCGACGATCCAAGGAGTCGCAAGTGTCATGTCCCTTGAGAACGCGCAAAACGAAAGCCCGGCACAGGGCCGGGCTTTCGGGTGCTGCGTGCTGCGCGGGCAGATCAGTTCTGCACGTTCAGCTCGGTGCGGCGGTTCGTCTCGTTCTTGCACTCCGGCAGGTTCTGGCCGGTCGGCTGCAGCGGACGGCTTTCGCCGTAGCCGGTCGGACCCACCAGACGCGAGGCGCTGATGCCGTTGCTGGTCAGGAAGTCGTACACCGCCTGCGCACGCGACTGCGACAGGGTCTGGTTGTAGGCGTCCGAACCGCACAGGTCGGTGTGGCCCGCCACTTCCACGCGCAGGTCGCTGTACTGGCGCAGGATGCTCACCACCTCGTTCAGGGTCGCCACCGCGTCAGGACGCAGGGTCGCCTTGTCGAAGTCGAAGTTCACGCCGCGCAGGTCGATGGTGACCGGCACCGGGCAGCCGTCCGGACCGACGGTCTGGCCAGGCGTGCTGTTCGGGCACTTGTCTTCGCAGTTGTTGACGCCGTCGCCGTCGTCATCCAGATCCGCGCAGCTCACCTGCGGGACCGGTGCCGGAGCGGGGGCCGGAGCCTCGACGGGCGCTTCAGCCTTGGCGCCCAGCGGGAACATCACGCCGATCGACATCACGCGGTCGGCGAACCAGTCTTCGCTGGCGACGCTGGTGTCGTCGAAGTCGAAGCGCGCACCGTACTCGGCACGCACCATGGCACGACCGAAGTCACGCTGGATGCCGACGCCCAGGTTCATGGCCAGGTTGTTGCCCTTGACCTCGCCGGGCGCACCCAGCGGGCTCTCGAACTCGCGCTCGTGGCGCCACACGCCGGCGCCCAGCGCCAGGTACGGGCCCCAGTTGTCGCCAGCTTCGCGGAAGTGGTAACGACCGGTCAGACCGAGGCCGTACTGGCTCCAGTTCAGCGAATTGCCGCGCAGCTGCGGGTTGGTGTAGCCGATCTCGGCATCCAGCGACCAGTTCGGGGTGAAGAACTTGCCGAAGTTCAGGCCGAGCTGGCCGTTGTCCTTCAGACCACGGGTATCGTCGAACTCGACGATGCCCGCGGAGGCGCCGACATACCAGCGGTCGTCGAAGCCATCCTGCGCGATGGCGACGTGGCCAAAGCCAAGCAGCAGGGCGCAGCACAGGAGGTTCTTCTGCATCGGTGTTCTCCTTTGGAGAGTTGTGGATGGGTTCGACTTTGCGATGAATCGACCGCCTGAGGGTGCCGCCGGGCCACGAATGGGCGGCGCAGAGCTCTATAGCGCGAGCAATCCCATGCAAGTTAACGCATTAGTAACGACAGGCGCAATCGCAGCTTGACCGCACGCCCGCTGCCCTTGCACCGCGGGTCGCCAGCCTTCCTTGGCCAGCGACCAAGCTCAGGACATCAGTTCTGCACGTTCAGCTCGGTGCGGCGGTTCGTCTCGTTCTTGCACTCCGGCAGGTTCTGGCCGGTCGGCTGCAGCGGACGGCTTTCGCCGTAGCCGGTCGGACCCACCAGACGCGAGGCGCTGATGCCGTTGCTGGTCAGGAAGTCGTACACCGCCTGCGCACGCGACTGCGACAGGGTCTGGTTGTAGGCGTCCGAACCGCACAGGTCGGTGTGGCCCGCCACTTCCACGCGCAGGTCGCTGTACTGGCGCAGGATGCTCACCACCTCGTTCAGGGTCGCCACCGCGTCAGGACGCAGGGTCGCCTTGTCGAAGTCGAAGTTCACGCCGCGCAGGTCGATGGTGACCGGCACCGGGCAGCCGTCCGGACCGACGGTCTGGCCAGGCGTGCTGTTCGGGCACTTGTCTTCGCAGTTGTTGACGCCGTCGCCGTCGTCATCCAGATCCGCGCAGCTCACCTGCGGGGCCTGCGCGGGAACTGGCGTCGGCGTCGGCTCGACTGCCCGGCTGGGCTCCGGTCCCAGCTTCACATTGAAGCCGAGGTTGAACATGCGGTCGACGAAGTAGTCCTCGCCACCGACGCTGCGATCATCGAAGTCGGAGCGGAAAGCGACTTCGGCGCGCATGTCGACGCGGCCAAGATCCGCCTGCAGGCCAACACCGGCATGCAGCTCGGGATTGGTGCGCTTGATCTCGCCCGGGCGGCCGCCGGCAGGATTCTCGAACTCACGCTCGTGGCGCCAGGCACCTGCACCGATCGCCAGGTACGGCCACCAGTTACGCTCAGCGCTGCGGAAGTGATAGCGGCCCGTCAGACCGAGCCCGTACTGGCTCCAGTTGAGTTCGCTACTGCGGAACTGCGGGTTGATGTGCTGAAGGTCGAGATCGATGGACCAGTTCGGGTTGATGAAGCGGCCGACGCTGATGCCGGTCTGCCAGTCATTGCCAAGGCCGCGATCGTCGTCGAAGCCGACAATGCCGGCGTTGGCGCCCACATACCAGCGGTCATCGAATTCCTGGGCCTGCGCAGTGACGGCGAGGCCGAGGGAGGCAATCAAGGCGAGGCTCAGAGTCTTGGTCTTCATGGCTTATTTCTCCGGGGGAGGGTGAGCCCAATGGAATCGGCGCGCGACAATTGCAGCGGGTGCTGCGGCGAGGCCAGGGCTGGTGCAGTCTAGACAGCCCGCCCCCGTAACAAATTAACGGGGCTTTAATTCACCAAGTCTCGACAGCCCTTGGCCGCGAGGCGGGCAACGCGCCTGCCTCCCGACTTGCCCTGACATCCTGGCTTGGGCAAGGTTCAGGTTTTCGCGAGGCCCCGATCCGCATGAGCGCCATCCCTTTCCCCAGGCTCAACAGCCCTCTGCGCGTTGGCCACCTCGAGCTTCGCAACCGGGTGCTGATGGGGTCGATGCATACGGGCCTTGAGGATCGGGCCAGCGACTTCCCGCGCCTTGCCGCCTACTTCGCCGAACGCGCGAGGGGCGGCGTAGGCCTCATCGTCACCGGCGGCATCGCGCCGAACATGAGCGGCTGGGTCAAACCCTTCGCCGGCAAGCTGTCCTGGCCGTGGGAAGTGCGCCGGCATCGCAAGGTCACTTCCGCGGTTCACGCCGAGGGCGCGCATATCTGCATGCAGATCCTGCACGCCGGTCGCTATGCCTATCACCCGCTGGCGGTGGCGCCCTCGGCGCTGAAGGCGCCGATCTCACCGTTCAAGCCGCGTGCGCTGAGCGAGCGCGGCGTCGAAGCGCAGATCCGCGATTTCGTCCGCTGCGCCCAGCTTGCCCGCGAAGCGGGCTATGACGGCGTCGAGGTGATGGGCTCGGAGGGCTATCTGATCAATGAATTCCTCGCGCCGCGCACCAACCACCGCGAGGACCGCTTCGGCGGCAGCCTCGAGAACCGCATGCGCTTCGCGGTCGAGATCGTGCGGCGGACGCGCGCCGCACTGGGCCCCGACTTCCTGATCATCTATCGCCTGTCCATGCTGGACCTGGTCGAAGGCGGCAGCCGCTGGGACGAGGTCGTCGCGACCGCCAAGGCGATCGAAGCCGCGGGGGCGAGCCTCATCAACACCGGCATCGGCTGGCACGAGGCACGCGTGCCCACGATCGTGACCTCGGTGCCGCGGGCAGCCTTTGCCGGCATCACCGCACGCCTGCGCCCCGAGGTCGGCCTGCCGCTGATCACCAGCAACCGCATCAACACGCCGGAAGTCGCCGAAGCCCTGCTGGCCGCCGGAACCGCGGATCTGGTTTCCATGGCGCGCCCCCTGCTGGCGGACCCAGCCTGGGTGAACAAGGCCCGGGCGGGGCGCAGCGCGGCGATCAACACCTGCATCGCCTGCAACCAGGCCTGCCTGGACCATGTTTTCGAGAACAAGCCGGCCAGCTGCCTGGTCAATCCCATGGCCTGCAGGGAAACCGAGATCGTGCTTCGCCCCACCACCTCGCCCAAACGCGTTGCCGTGGTTGGCGCCGGACCGGCCGGGCTGGCCAGCGCCTGCGCCGCGGCCGAGCGTGGGCATCGCGTGGTCCTGTTCGAAGCTGCAGACCAGATCGGCGGACAGTTCAACCTCGCGCGTCGCATTCCAGGCAAAGAGGAATTCAGCGAAACGCTGCGCTATTTCCGCACGCGCATCGACGAGCTCGGCGTCGAGCTGAGACTGGGCACGCGCGCCGAGGCCGAACGACTGCGGGCGGAAGCCTTCGACGCGATCATCGTGGCGACAGGCGTTCGGCCGCGCATGCCGCCGATCGAAGGCATCGAACACCCGATCGTGGTGGGCTATGCGGACGCGCTGCGCGGCGCGCCGGTCGGCCCGCGCGTCGCGGTGATCGGTGCTGGCGGTATCGGCTTCGACGTCTGCGAGTTCCTGAGCACGCCGCAGCCCTCGCCTACCGTGGAGCCGAAGCGCTGGATGGAGGAATGGGGCGTCGACATCCACTACACCGAGGGCTCAGGTCTGAAGCCCGCCCGGGTCGAGGACTCGCCGCGCCAGATCTGGATGCTCCAGCGCAGCAGCGGGCGTCCAGGTGCGCGCTTGAACAAGACGACCGGCTGGGTGCACCGGGCTGCGCTGAAGGGCAAGGGCGTGGCCACCGTCGCTGGCGTCGAGTATCTGCGCATCGACGACGCCGGCCTGCACTGCAGGGTGGACGGCAAGGACAGGTTGTTCAGCGTTGACACTATCGTGGTATGCGCGGGACAGGAATCGGAGAACCGGCTGTATCGAGAGCTGCAGTCCGCGGGTGTCGACGCGGTGCTGATCGGTGGCGCCCTGCTGGCCAGCGAGGTCGATGCCAAGCGCGCCATCGAAGAGGGCGTGCGCGCCGCTGCCGCCCTTTGAACCTCGTGCGGGCGTGCCTGTGCGACATTGCTCCGCTGGATGACAAACCCTCGACGGAACAGGCGTTCAGCTGAGGCCGCCTTCATTCAGGTTGCATTTACTTTGCCGCTGTACTCTCGCCGCCAGCTCGCCCCGAGGTGACCTGGCCGGTGCCGGGGGCGCGAACGTGACCGCCCCCCGTGCAGGCCGTCCGTTCACATCCGTAAAGCGGCTGACGGCGAGGCGCCCTTCCTGCCCCCGTCAGGCGTGACCTTCAACGCCATGTCGGCGTAGCTCCCCTCCCCCGCAGCTTCACAAATCGCCCAGGTGGCGATGCGGACGGTGTGGTTCTGACGTCGACGCAACGGAACAGGAGTCCGCATGAAACTGGCCTGGATCCTCTGGTTGGCCAACGTGCTGCCGCAGCCCGTCGCCGATCCTCTGTGCCTTACCACCACGATCTATCTTGAAGCCCGCAACCAGTCGATCCTCGGCCAGCGCGCGGTTGCAGAGGTCGCGCTGCGTCGCCTGGAAGACGGGCGGTGGGGCGATTCGGTCTGCGAGGTGGTGACTGCTCCCCGGCAGTTCGCGCCCACGCTCGTGTCAGGCCGGTTCGTCATCAAGAACCCGAAAGCCTGGGAGCGCGCTGCGGCGATCGCATTCGACGCCCTGCGTGATTGGAGCAAGCCCAGCGGCGATCGCCGGCAGGTGGTGCCCGGCGCGAGCCATTTCCTGGTCAACGATCTGGTCAAGCGACCCAATTGGGCGCAGGGCACACCGGTCGCCTTGATCGGCGATCACGCGTTCTACAGCGTGACCGAACTCTAGGTACGACACCCAGCCACGGAAAGCACGAAGGGCGTCCCGTGGGACGCCCTTCCTGTTTTGCGACTTGGCGGACGGAAGATCAGCCGACGTCAGGCCCGCGCTGCAGGGCGGCACGCACGGCGTCCAGCGCCGACGGATCATCCAGCGTGGACAGGTCACCCGGATCACGGCTCTCGACCAGCGCCTGCAGCGAACGCCTGAGCAACTTGCCTGAGCGCGTCTTGGGCAGTGCGTCGACGACGTACACGCGCGCCGGCTTCGCGACCGCGCCCAACTGTTCCACCACCTGACGCATCATCGCCTCTGCCGCCGCTCGTCGATCGGCACCGTCGCCACCCTTGAGCGTAGCGAACACCACTGGCACCTGACCCTTCAGCTCGTCGGCCGCTCCGATCACCGCGGCCTCGGCGACCACGCCGCAGCCGGACACGGATTCCTCGATCTCGCGCGTGCCCAGGCGGTGGCCGGCGACGTTTATGACGTCGTCGGTGCGGCCGAGGATGAAGTAGTAGCCGTCCTCATCGCGGATCGCCCAGTCCAGCGAGCTGTAGAGCAACTCCTTGAAGTGGCTGAAGTAGCTGGACAGGAAACGCGCATCGTCGCCCCAGACGGTGCTCAGGCAGCCCGGCGGCAGCGGCGGCACGATCGCCAGCACGCCCTTCTCGCCCGCGCCGCAGGGCTCGCCGCTGACCTCGTTGATGAGCTTCAGGTTGAAGCCGAGGTTGGGCAGGCCGGGCGAACCGAACTTCGTCGGCTTCAGCTCAAGCCCCGGCTGCAGGCAGAGCACCGGCCAGCCGGTCTCGGTCTGCCAGTAATTGTCGATCACCGGAACGCCGAGCGCATCGTTGATCCAGCGCGCGGTGGGCTCATCGAGCGGCTCACCGGCGAGGAACAGCCACTTCAACGCCGACAGGTCGTGCTTCGTCAGCCAGGCCGGATCCTGCTTCTTCAGCACGCGCACGGCTGTCGGCGAAGAGAACAGCGTGCGCACGCCGTACTGCGCGCACAGCTCCCACCAGATGCCCGGGTCGGGCACGGTCGGCAGGCCCTCATAGACGATCGTGGTGGCGCCGACGATCAGCGGCCCGTAAACGATGTAGGAGTGGCCGACCACCCAGCCGACATCCGAGGTCGAGAACATCACCTGGCCCGGACCGACATCGAAGACGGTGCGCATGGACAGGGCCAGCGCCACCGAATAGCCGCCGGTGTCGCGCTGCACGCCCTTGGGCTTGCCGGTGGTGCCCGAGGTGTAAAGCAGGTAGCTGGGCTCGTTGCTCTCGCGCCAGACCACGGGGACCGTCGCATCGGCAAAGGGCGCCGAGGCCTCGGCGTAGTCGACGTCGCGCCCCATCGTGCGCGGCATGTCGGCATCGAGCCCGCGATGCACGACCAGCACCTGCGCCGGCGGATGCTTCGCCTCGGCCAGTGCGGCATCGACCAGCGGCTTGTAGCGGATCACCTTGCCCGAGCGCATGCCGGCATCGGCACAGATCAGCAGCTTGGGCGCAGCGTCGTCGATGCGCAGGGCGAGGTTGTGGGCGGCGAAGCCGCCGAACACCACCGAGTGGATCGCGCCAATCCGCGCGCAGGCGAGCATCGCGATCACCGCCTCGCCGGTGTTGGGCATGTAGATCACCACGCGGTCGCCCTCGCCCACGCCGAGCGAGCGGATCGTCGCCGCGCACTGGCTGACCGCGCGGTGCAGCTGCGCATAGGTCCAGGTCTGGCGCTTGCCCGTCTCCGTTGAGACCGCGATGAGGGCAGGCTGATCAGGGCGCGCCGCCAGATGGCGGTCGATCGCGTTGTGGCAGAGATTGGTGCGCCCGCCGACGAACCAGCGGCGGAACGGCGGCTTGGAATCGTCGAGGATCTGCTGTGGTGGCGTCTCCCAGTCGATGACCTGGGCGGCCTCCGCCCAAAAGGCCTCGGGCTGTTCGATCGAGTGACGATAGAGGTCGTCATAGCGCATGGCCGGTGCTCCGCAGGGGATTCACGAAGCCTAGACCGATGCGGGGTGGCGCGCCTGTCGACGTTGGTCTGAAGGGCCGGGAGTCGGGAATAGAGAATTGGGAATCGTTGAAGCGGGCTACAGCCAAACCGAGCGGGACGGACAGTGGCGCAGAAAGCAGAAAGGGCGGCCCGTGGGCCGCCCTCTCGTCGAACGTTAGGGAATCTCTGATTTATCCCTCGCACCCGCTACCATAGCGCACCACCCGCAGAACGTTCAGCCGATGAAGCAGACGACCTTCGACTCCTTGGCGTACACGG